>OBZF01000809.1_pt1 | contig 12466 bp, 7 predicted proteins | sample 1495521 | NCBI WGS metagenome assembly OBZF01 (sample SAMEA2580234, study PRJEB22360) | human gut metagenome | biome: human gut; feature: human-associated habitat; material: faeces | place: Denmark | collected 2008/2010 | reverse complement strand
AATCTATGCGGAATGTCGAGTCATACTAATTTCGTACATAAAACAAAACGCGTGTGCGTCCGGGCGGAAACCATCCGGACGCGCACGCGTTTTATTTTGAATTATTGCGATGAGGTCAGTTGCGGGTCAGCACTTCGGCCAGGGCCTGGATGACCGGCTGCGGCATGTGGGACTGGTATTTGGTCTGCGCGCCAACGCCGTGCAGATCCTCCAGCGTGCTCAGTGCCGGCAGCGCATCCTTGCCCAGCTCGCGGATCGCGCGGTATGCGTGCTCCTTGGTCATGTACAGCATCTGCGCATCCTTCATCACGGCGAACGCGTCGGCTTCAACCGGATCGTCCGCAACGGCAAGGCCGTCGGCGAAATCGATGGCGATTGCGGCGCTCGTCGGCACGTCACGCAGCGTGACGGTCAGGCTCAGCGTTTCCGCATCGTACGCGACTTCCGGAGCGGCGGCAGAGCCGTCGACGGTCGCGCGGACGGCGTGCATCGCTTCCGGAGCGATGCCACGGAACGTGACCGTCCAATCGCGGGAAGCCGGAATGACGTCCGTCGCACCTTCCGTAGGGGCGATCGAGAACTGTGTGGAATCGCCCTCAAAACGCAGCGCCATTTCGGTGGATGCCCAACGATCCTTGCTCTGTGCGGCACCGTCATCCTCCCACAGCGTGAAGCTGTTTTCGGCACCCGGGAACACCACTACCTGCAGTGCGCGCGGGTTGGCCACGGAGTTGAGCGCCTCACCCTCGGCGGGCATCTGCAGCGGCACGATCGCGCCGGGCTTAGCGAACACCGGCATGCGGTCGAGATCGCGCCAAGCCTCCAGACGGCGGCCTTCGGCCGGATGAGACGTGTAATGGCGACCGTCGAAGAAATCGAACCATTCGCCCTGCGGCAGCCACACGTCGGCCTTCGCACGCTGCACGGAACGCTCGGCTGGATCGACGATCGGCGCGACCAGCAGCTCGGTGCCGAAACGGAATTCGTCGGTGAGCTTGTATGCGGCTTCGATTTCCGGATAGTCCCAGTACAGCGGCTGCACGAGCGGCTCGTTGTCGAACGCGGCGCGACGGTTCATCGTGTACAGGTACGGGATCATCGCATGGCGCAGGCGCAGCGCGGACGTCATCGCACGTTCCGCATCGCCGTGGAAGTTCCACGGCTCCTTGCCGTTGAACGGCGAATCGGTGGAATGCAGACGGTTGATCGGGCTGAACGCGCCCAGCTGGTACCAGCGGACCTCCAGCTCCTCGCCCCCCCAGCCGTAGCCGATGTTGGAAGCGCAGGCGGTGAATTCCGGCTGGAACTTCAGCGACTCCCACGTCACGACGGTGTCGCCGGAGAAGCCGATCGGGTAGCGGTGCGAGCCCGGGCCGGCGTAACGCGAGAAGGTGAGCGGGCGCGGGTTGCGTTCGCTGTAGTCGCTGCCGTCGTTGCGGGCGGAATCGAGGTAATGCAGGTGGTTCAGGCCCCACAGCGGGTCGAGGCCCGGCTGCCGCGTCAGGCCGCCCTGCTGCCAGTCAATCCACCAGAAGTCGACGCCATCTTCCTCCATCGGGTGGTGGAGCTGGTCGAAGTAGACCTCCATGAACTTCGGATCGGTCAGGTCGAACTGCACGGCCTCGCCGCTTTCCGGATCGATGTTCATGGCCTTGGCGACCTGCGGATACAGCTCTTCGAACGCGCGCACGCCGTCCCTCGGGTGGACGTTGAGCGTGGCCTTCATGCCATGCTCGTGCAGCCAGTTGAGGAAGCGCTTCGGATCCGGGAAGAAGTCCTTGTTCCACGTGTAGCCGGTCCAGCCGGAGCCGTACTTCGGGTCGACGTCGTCAACCAGGTGCCAGTCCATATCGATGACGGCCGTGGTGAACGGGATGCCTTCCTTTTCGAAACGTTCGACGAGCTGACGGTATTCGGTTTCGGTATAGCGGTGGTAGCGGCTCCACCAGTTGCCCAGCACGAAGCGCGGCAGCAGCGGGGTCGGGCCGGTCAGGCGGTACAGGGCGTGCACGGCCTCACGGTAGCGGTGGCCGTAGCCGAACAGGTACAGGTCGGTGGTCGGCTCTTCCTTCGGGGTCACCCACGTGCCGAAATCGTTGTGGTTGCCGTTCACTTCGGCGGTTTCGCGGATCACGTTCGACTTGGAATCGTCGATGATCGCCCAACCGTCGGTGCTGTTGACGCCCGGATCGACGGGGATGCGGCCGTTCGCCTCGTCGAGCGTACGGTAGGTGCCGCCGAGGTTCCTGCGCTGCACGTCGCCGTAATGCCAAGTGTTTTCGATGGCGTTGACGTGCTTGACGGTTGCGTACAGGCCTTCCGGAGAGAACTTGCGCTGGTTGTAGGAGATATGCAGCGACGGGGTGTCGATCTCCAGCCAGCCATTACGTTCGGCGACGGTGAATTCAGGCTTTTCGCCGAAATCACGGACCATCGCCATCTGCGTGGCGTCATCCACGAAACGGCCGCTGTCGGACCATTCGAAACGGACGAGCGCGTCCGTGATGAGGCCGATGCGCCAATGATCGCCCTGGATCACCGAATCCGGATTCATTGCCGGATGGGCGTTGAGCGTGGCCAGCGAGAACAGTGTGCTGTCTACCATGTGGGGCTCCTTTGAGTGTGGAAAAAATCGGGATAACTGGATTGGAACCGTGCCATCATATGCGACGGCACGGTCCCGTTTGAATTACTTGATGCGCTTGATGGTCAAGACCGACGCGCCAGCGCACAGTGCGATGACGATGGCGGTGGGGAACACGAGATTGTAGTTGTGGGTCATCGTGACGATGCTGGACGTCCGTATTGGCGTCCAGGGCGATGCTCGTGTCGCTGCTTTGCTGGTCGCGCATCTCATTATCCTTTCTGTGCGCTGCGAAACATCGCTCTCCGCGTTGAGTGATCAAAGCATGTTCCGCATTGAAGAAAAGTTAGCAAAACTTACTTTCGTTAAGTATGATAGCGCTTGCGCAAAAAGGTATCAATATCGGCGAGTCGCTTGAAATTGCAACGATATGCCCATATCGAAACGCTTGCCAGCGATTGCAAAATGGAACGATGCGATTTTATGCGCGTTCTGCGCCACCGCATACCCTCTTCACCGCGCCCATATGCCGATTGTGCGAGCAAAACGACAGGTTGTGTAATACGGCGGTGACGGCATCGCAAAAGCTGGTTCAATCAAACTAGCAGCGAAATCCCGCGTGCGGCACGGTGCGATGCAGCGCGGTACGGCAGCGGGAAATCGCAAGAAAACAGCGCAGCCGGGCAGAGCGGACAGGGCAGGCTCGGCAAAGCGGGTTTTGGCAACACCTAGTGCGAGGGAGAACCCATGGAACTTGAAGATCTTTCGATCGTTGAAAAGGCGGCGATGCTGTCCGGCGGATCCGAATGGGATTCGCGCGGCAACGATCGCGCCGACATTCCCGGCTTCGTCATGAGCGACGGTCCACACGGCGTGCGCAGGCAGCTTGGCGAAGGCGACCACCTCGGCATCGGCGCATCCAAGCCGGCCACCTGCTTCCCGACCGCCTGCACCGTGGCCAACACCTGGGATCCGGCGCTCGCCGAAGAGATGGGCGAGGCGCTCGGCAAGGAAGCTCACGATCTCGACGTGAACGTGCTGCTTGGCCCGGGCATGAACATCAAACGCAACCCGCTGTGCGGACGCAACTTCGAGTACTATTCGGAAGATCCGATCGTCGCCGGCCGTATGGCCGCCGGCCTCATTCGCGGCATCCAGAGCAACGGCGTCTCCGCATGCCCGAAGCATTTCGCGGTCAACAGTCAGGAGCTGCGCCGCCAGGCCAGCAACTCCGTGGTGGACGAACGTACCATGCGCGAATTGTATCTGACCGGTTTTGAAATCGCCGTGCGCGAGGCCAAGCCGATGAGCATCATGACCTCCTACAACGAGGTCAACGGCGTCTACGCCCACGAAAACAAGCATCTGCTGCAGGAGATCCTGCGCGACGAATGGGGCTTCGACGGCATGGTCGTCTCCGATTGGGGCGGCTCCAACTCCGCAGTCGCAGCCGTCAAAGCCGGCGGCTCGCTGGAAATGCCGTCGCCAGGTTTCACCTCCGTGCGCGAGCTGGAAGGCGCGGTCAAAGCGGGCACGCTCGCCGAGGCGGACATCAACAAGCGTGCCGCGGAAGTCGCCAAAATCGCGGCGGCGACCAAGCTCGTCGGCGTCGGCCGCGACGATCTGCTGTCGGACGACATCGCGAAGGCGCACCACGATATCGCCAGAACGGTCGCGGAACATTCCAGCGTGCTGCTGAAGAACGACGCCGCCACGCTGCCGCTCAAGCCGGGCACTCGCGTGGCCGTCATCGGAGATATGGCCGCGACCGCACGCTATCAGGGTTCCGGCTCATCCAAGGTGAACGCCACCAAGGAGGAGAACATCCTCGACGAGGTCAAGAACGCCGAAGGATTGGTATTGGCCGGCTACGAGCAGGGTTACGACCGCCAAGGCAAGCCGGATGAGGTGCTGCTGAACGACGCCGTCGCGCTCGCCAAGAAGGACGCCGTGGATGTGGTGTTGGCCGTCGTTGGCCTCGACGAACGCAGCGAATCCGAAGGCCTCGACCGCTCCACCATGGCGATTCCGCAGGCGCAGAACGATCTCGTAACGGCGTTGGCGAAGACCGGCAAACCGGTGGTGATCGTGCTCGTCGCCGGTTCCCCGGTGGAATTGCCGTGGTTCAACGATGTTGCGGCCATGTTGTACGTAGGATTGTCCGGCCAGGCCGGCGCGTCCGCCACCGTGCGCGCGCTGACCGGCGAAGTCAACCCATCCGGACATTTGGCCGAAACCTGGCCGATGCAATACGAGGATTGCCCAAGCTCCGGCTGGTATCCGGCCATCGGACGTGACGCGATCTACCGCGAGGGCCCGTTCGTCGGCTACCGCTATTACGAGACCGTGGGCGTGCCCGTACGTTTCCCGTTCGGCTACGGTCTGAGCTACTCCACGTTCACGTACAGCGCGATCACCGCCACCGCGACCGGTGTGGATTTCGTCGTCACCAATGATTCCGATGTCGCCGGCTCCACCGTGGCCCAGTTGTATGTGCGCGCGCCGCAGGGCGGCGTGCTCCATCCCGACCGCGAGCTGAAGGGCTTCATCAAGGTCGAGCTGGCAGCGCATGAAAGCAAGAGCGTGCACATCGATTTCGACCGCTACACGTTCCGCCATTTCGATGTTGCCGCCAATGCATGGAAGACGGAAAGCGGCGAATGGACGCTGCTGGTCGGCGACAATGCGGAGCATTTGCCGCTTGCGATTCCTCACACCGTGGCCGGCGATTGCACGACCGCCGATTGCGCCGCCGATCCCGCGCTCGGCCACTATCTGACCGGCCGGGTCAAGGATGTGACCGACGCCGAAATGGCCGTGCTGTTCGGCCATGAGGTGCTTGCCCCCGGCAAGCCGACGACGTTCGGTGTCAACGATCCGATCATGTCGTGGGTGGATTCCAAGGGATTCGCGGCGCGCACTGTTGCCAGGACGCTGACCAAGCGCGAAGCGAAGATTCGCCAGAAGACCGGTTCGCCGGATCTGAACACCCTGTTCATTCTGAATATGCCGCCTCGCGCCATGAGCAAGATGACCCAGGGCATGGTCGATTCGGCGATGGTCGACGCCATCGTGAAGATCGCGAACGGCCATACCTTCCGCGGATTGGGCGGCGTGATCGCCGGCTTCTTCCGCAACCAATCCGCAAACAAGCACACTGCAAAGGAGCTGAACCATGACTGACAACAATGCTGCGAAGCCGGCTGAAACCGGTGCCGGCGAGAAGAAGGTCGGCCCGATCCGCCAGTGGATCAAGGATCATCCGAACATCTGGGAGTTCATCCTGTTCAACGTGCTGTCGAACATCTCCACCATCACCCGCTTCGTGGTGACGTGGATCGGTACCGCCATCTTCATCTCCGGCTTGGGGCTCACGCAGCCGTTCCACTTCCTGATCTTCAACTATGACACCAAGGGCAACGGCCTGGGCGGATTCCTCACCTTCCTGCTGGCCGAGGTGCTTGCGCAGGTGGTGAACTTCTTCGTGCAGATGAAGTGGGTGTTCAAGTCCGACTCCAGCTTCAAGGACGCCGCTTGGAAGTATGTGATCCTCGCCGTGATCATCGTGGTGGTGAACCTTGTGCTGCCGGGCTACGTGACCGGTCTGTGCCAGGGATGGGGCATGAACGCCGGCATCGCAGGCACGATCGCATCCGTGGTCAACACCTTGCTTGCCGTGATCGTCAGCTATCCGCTGCTCAAGTTCTGGGTCATGCCGAAGAGCGGGTCCAAGGAGACGGCCAAGAGCGAGGAGGCCGCCAAGTAGCCCTATTCTGAATTCCTTTCTTCCTGCCCGCCCGGATTTTCCGGGCGGGTTTTCCATGCCTGCTTCGCGCCTGATGTCGTTGGAAGGCGTAGCGTACCTTGCAAATAAGAAGGGTGGTGACTCAGTCGATGAGCCACCACCCTTTGTCATGCCGTGCTATCTAGCGATCAGGCCGGGAAAACGACCTGGCAATTCACGCAGGTGATTACCATGGCCAAAATCGCGTTGATGATGCCACCGAGGTACGGATTGCGGGTCTTGGAATAGATGCCGCGAGCCGTCAGCGGAGTGATAAACAGCAGGAATACGGTGAGGAACATGCTGTCCGGAATGCGGGTGTAGGCCGCACCGAACAGGTCATTGACACCGGTGAGCATGAACTTGGCCCAGCCTGCGCCGGACACCAGTGCCGGCACGGCGGCGGTGACGAGAGCGAGTACCAGGATGTTCACGATCTTGTTCTTGCCATAGGAAGTGTTGTAGTTCATGCAGTTGATGAAGATGGAGGAAATCACGTAGCCAATCAGGAAGATCGGGAGTACCTTAAGCATGTCCACGATCTTGAAGGAGCCGAATGGCATGATGCCCCAGTACAGGAACGAGAAGTTCGTCTTGAAGAAGTACTGCGCTCCCCAGACCAACAGCAGAGTGCCGCCGGTGACGGTGAGAGCCAGCATGATGGTCTTGAACACGCTGAAAGCAGATGTCTTCAAATCGATTTCATCGATGTTCATACCATTCTTCTTAGCGAAGCAGCGGTACCAGATGTAGGTGACAATGGCGGTGAACACAGAGGAAATCGCCAGCATGGAGCCTGCGAACAGTGCCTGCCCCTGCCTGAAGAATGTGCCGATATGGGTGTCGACGCCGTTGTAGTACAGGAACAACGTGCTGACGGTGGCGAACAGGGTGTTGACGATAAGGCAGCCCCATGCCCAAGCCTTGGTTCCCGGATGCGATTCCGCGATACGCATGACGGCATTGCCACGAGAAGTTCCCCTGAAGAGCGGCATCTGGGAGAGCCACAGAGCGAAGAACACGGCGAACATGAACATGCCGATGAAACCGATGGTGCTGCCGATCATACGCCACTGGTAGATCTGGTCGCCCGACTGCAACGAGGTGTTCATATTGAAGGCTTTGACCATGAACTCCATGGCAGCTGCGGTAGAAGACGACTGGAAGAGCTGCGAAGTGTGGAAGCCGTTTTCCAGATAGATGACACGGAATGCTTCCTTGCCATCGACCTTCTTCGTATAGTACTTGCCGCTGACGCCGTCCGCAGTCGAAGAGTCAGGCGTGATGCCGAAGTTCAGGAACGATTTGGCGTTATTGTGCTTGAGATAGTCCGGATTCGGCAGCATCTTGCCGGTCGTCTTGTCGGTCTCCTTGAAGGAGTACTGGTCGAATTTGCCGGCGATGATGCCTACATTGCGATTGCCGTAATAATTAAAGTACTCGCCGTTATTCTTGGAGGCGGCCTGGGCTGAAGTGGTCTTGCCTGGCACATAGCCGAACGACTGAGTTTCGTTGTCTTTGTAGACGGCGTCGCGGCTGACGTACAGCACGGCCTTGATCAGCTGCTTCTTGGCCTTGTTGTCAAGAAGGATCGTCTCGTGAATGGTGTTGCCTCCGCGGGACTGGCCGGATACGGCGATCTGGTCCTTGTCCACGAATGGAAGTGTGGTCGCGTACTTTACCGTGTCATACAGGCCACGGCCGTTGACCAGCCATTCGGTGTTGTTCAGAATCTCGGAGTCGCCGTGTCCGTAAAGATCGAAGGAGAACACGACGAAGCCTCGACGTGCCCATTCGATCTGGTATAGATCCCACTTTTCCTTGAGACCGTTGCCGCCATGTGCGAACACGATGGTGGGTGCCGGCTTGTCGTTGGTGGCGGTCTTGGGCTTGAGCATGTTGATGCCGAGCCTATGTCCGGATGATGTTTCGATGGTCAGATTCTCTTTGGTGACGTTGCCGAAATCCGTCTGTGCCAGATTCGCGATGCAGCTGCCCAGAATGCACAACAACACCGTAACGATGGTGAGTGCGCCATACGCATGCTGCTTCAAGTATTGCCATACTTTCGACATGGTATTTTTCTCCCTCTGTTCCTTCCGCGTCACCCGAAGATCATCCTTCGGTAACGCGGGGCCCGGTTCTTCCTGGAGCCGGTTATAGACTAATTTGAGGATGAAATGACATTGGGATGTGAATGAGAATATGTGCAGTTCGCCACACTGCTGGTTTACCGGAGTATCGGTTGATGATGGGCTTAAAACGTATGCTTATCGCGCGTGTTCGTATGGACACTGGAGATAACATGCACATATGTTCAAAGATTCCGCGCTTTCGTCGATGCAGACCAGACAGCATATCGAAAAGCTGATTCGTGTATCACAGATGTATTATGACGAGGGACTCAATCAATCGCAGATTGCCGGAGAGGTCGGCTATTCGCGGTCATCGGTGTCACGCATGCTCACCGAAGCACGGGAAACCGGAATCGTACAGATTACCATCGGGCACCCATTGCAACGATTGCAATCCCTTGAGGAGAATCTTCGGAACAAATACGGGTTGAAAACGGTACGCGTCGCATATTCATACGATGACAGCATCGCATCGACGCTAGTGCCTCAATGTGCGGCGCAGCTGCTGGTGGAAAACCTCAAACCGGATTCGTTGATCGTTACATCGACCGGGACGCCGATGGCGGCGACAATCAGAGCTTTGCCTCCCCTTGACTACCCTCGTGCGCATGTGACTCAGATGCTGGGTTCGTTGTCTTCCGCCAACTCGTTGACTGATTCTCCGGAAATCTGCCGAATGATGGCAGAACGTCTGGGATGCGCTTACTCGTTGCTTCCTGCACCGTTGATTATGGGATCCGCGGAAGTTGCGCAGGCTGTGCGTTCGGAGAAACTGATTGCCATGACTTTGGCTTTGGGTAACCGAGCCGATATCGCCATTGTCGGTGTAGGAGCGATTCGGCAGGGGCATTCTGGGAGGATTTTCCATTCGTTCGAAGACGCTGCAGTAGCACGGGAGTTGCAGGAAAAGGGAGTGGTCGGGCATATTTGCGGACATCATATCGATATGCATGGCAATCATGTGCGAACCAGTCTGTGTGAGCGCACCATCAGCATCGATTTCGAACGGTTTCGTGACATTCCATTGGTCATTGGAGTCGCTTGGGAGACGTGGCGTGCGCGGGCACTGCACGCATGCTTGGTCGGTGGACTGATGTCGGCACTCGCTACCAATCAGGGAATGGCTGAGTTGTTATTGGATATGGACTAATCACCGTTAGGATGCTGGAAGGATTGGGTATGCCCGTGCGCCACCGTGATGATTGCAATTGCTGCCAGCACGTACAACAGCACGTTGAGCGTCAATGACGCTCCATATCCGCCGGTCATGTCGAAAATCAATCCATGAACTGTGGTAGCGATGGCTACGGTCAGCTGGCCGGTGGCGTTGATGACGGACAGCGCGCGGGCATAATCATCTCCCGGGAATACGCGGCGTATGCTCCAGGGAAGTGCAATCATGAGCAGGCATTGGCCGATTCCCGCCAGAAAACTTGCAGTGATCGCAACTTCCATATTGGCTCCGAAAAGCAGACTGAACCATCCTGTGGTTCCGATGGCGGCAAACAGCGTGATTGCGAATTGCGGTCTGACACGGTCCAGCGTCGAACCTATGGCAAGTTTGCCGACGCTGGCTCCAATCATGCGGGCCGTGACCACCCAAGCGGCCTGTGTAAGCGTGAGTCCGATGGAAATCCCGTACGCGGGAATATGCTGATTGATGCCGGATACGATTTGCAACAAAATCATGGCGGCTGACAGCAGCAGAAACGCCGGTGAACGAAGCATGCCGATGAGATGCCCGCTTTTCGTCCGTGTATCATGCGCAGGTTTGGCGTTTGGGGCAGACGCAGTGTCGAGCTTGCCATGTGGATATGGTTTAAGCAGGTAGGAGCAGGGGAGTAGCAGCACCATCAGCATCGCACCGGTCAGTAGATATGCCGATCGCCATCCATATGACGCGATGACGTGCGAAATCAGAGGATTGAATATGGCTCCTCCCAATCCTGACAAACAGCCGGTTATGCCAAGGACCGTGCCGAAATGAGTGGGAAACCATGCCGCAAGCAGAATGGGTGGCATCAGCGTTATCGGAATAACATAGGCGAGTCCCATCACAGCGAATGCGAGATAGAACTGCCAGAGGGCATACGCCCGACTGCAAAGCAGGAATCCCACGGCGCAGATACCAATGCAGCCGATAAGTGTGGGGCGCAAGCGAATGCGATGTGAAAAGCGACTGAACGCGGCCATGGAGATGGCACTGCAAATCAATCGAATCGATACGGTTAGGCTGACCTTGGCTCGACCCACATGTAAATCACGGCTGATGGCGTCGAAATACAGCCCTGAAGTGTTGGTGATGAGAGCGAAGCCGATGAAGGACATGGCGCAGCAGCCTACGAATACTGCCAGTGAGGAGCGGGTGGAGCGAATCCGTTCTTCCATAGCGTCCTTTCCTAGCTGGTCGTTGGGCGGTACCGTTTGAAGAACGTCGCCGCCTCTTTTACGATTTGCTGTGATTCCTCATTATGCTCCAGGCCGACCTCCTTGACTGCGAAGTCGTGTACGAGAGCGTGGTCAAGACCTTTCGGGAGTAATCGCAGTTCATAATCATGATGGCGGTATTGCAGGATTCTTGCGAATTCCAGAGTGTTGTCCGCGAGATAATCCTCGGTGCTGGTCTGCAGATAGAAGGGCGGAAGATTGCCATCAACTACAAGGCGATCGACATCAAGATAGGGGGAGATGCGAATTCGTTCCTTCAGCGTTGGAAAGTAGCCTTCCGCATAGTATCCCATTGCAGTTCCATGCACGCCTCCCTCGAAGCGATACATGCCGCTGCATCCTGCAATGGCGAGGATGCGGGCGGTTCCGCAGGCTTCCTTCATGCCAAGCTGTGACGCGACGACCGGTGAATGGAGTACGGCGGTGAGGTACAAGATAAGCAGGGTGGCCGCGGAATCTCCAATCAGAAACAGAGCATTCGTATCCATGCCATAGTCATGCGCGTGCTCATTCGTCCAGATAATTGCGTCAAGCGCATCGTGTAGTTGGCCTTGGAATCCAATTTGCGGGACCAGCCGATAGTTGGCATTGACCACGGCGAACCCATACTTCGCTAAATACATATCGCGACACATGGTATTTTGTTTGTCGCCATGGTAGAGACCCCCGCCATGGAAGTCGATGATGACCGGAAGAGGTTCATGTTGTGTTTCCGGACGATACAGGTCCAATTTGCGCAGTTGGTCCGGAATGCCATATGGGAGATCCGTCAGTACATGCACTCCGTTCGGCTTATGCTCTTTGGCGAGTCTGTCTGCGTCGCCGGCATGACGGGCGTTGGTGTTGGACTCAAATAATGCTTTCACCGGTTCGCTGAGCATATGTCACCACCTTGGTTGCGTATGATACGAATACTGTATGCCTGTATCTAGCGCGAACAGTCTAGGAGTTGCACATATGTGCAACCTACGATTCAGACAAGTATCCCAACTATTTCGTCAGTACGTCGAACGGCGGATTGCCTATGCGCTCATGACAGTGTAGATGTTGTCATGGGCTCCGACTTCACGCGCTATTGTGCACGGCTAGTCATTCGAATAGCTAGGAGTCCATCCCCCGTCCAACGTGCCGCCGTTTCATCGTATGATTTTGTTGTGTATGTTTACGATTATACAAATCGTAAACATACACAATAAAGTGGGTGAACGCGACGAAGGACGGGCATGCACCTGACGGCGTCAGCGATTCCTCTCCGCAAAATCGCACATACGACGCAGTCCCTTACGCAACTCATCCGCATCGCCGGCGTACGACAATCGCACGAATCCCTGCCCTTCCTCGCCGAATGCCTCGCCGGGCACCACGGCGGTACTGGCAGTGGGTGGTGAAAGGTATGGTGGAGGTCCGGTTCCTTGCTTTTGGCTGTGGCAGAAATCGTCTGTTTTGTGCAAAAACAAGCCTTTGAAATTGTCTATTTTGTGCATCTTGTGTCTTGAATGCTATATATTCCAATAT
>OBZF01000801.1_pt1 | contig 12578 bp, 6 predicted proteins | sample 1495521 | NCBI WGS metagenome assembly OBZF01 (sample SAMEA2580234, study PRJEB22360) | human gut metagenome | biome: human gut; feature: human-associated habitat; material: faeces | place: Denmark | collected 2008/2010 | reverse complement strand
CAGGTGCTTAAACCTAAAAACCATAACACCTCCGCCCCAGCCGCTACCAGCGCGGCACCCGCAGGGGTGTCGGTGTATTTATCAAAGTTGTCGATAAACAGTTTCGCCAGGGTTTCGGCTTTTTCCTGCCACTGTTCCGGGGAAGCGTAGGTGTTACGCGGATCGAGAATCTTCGTGTCTACGCCCGGCAGTTCGGTTGGGATCGCCAGGTTAAACATCGGCAGAGTGAAAGTTTCTGCGTTATCCAGCGAACCGTTGAGGATGGCGTCGATAATGGCGCGGGTATCTTTAATCGAGATACGTTTGCCAGTGCCGTTCCAGCCAGTGTTAACCAGATAAGCCTGCGCGCCCGCCGCCTGCATACGTTTCACCAGCACTTCTGCGTACTGAGTCGGGTGCAGCGACAGGAACGCCGCGCCGAAGCAAGCGGAGAAGGTTGGCGTCGGTTCGGTGATGCCACGCTCAGTACCGGCCAGTTTGGCGGTGAAGCCAGAGAGGAAGTGATACTGGGTTTGATCGGCAGTCAGGCGAGAAACCGGCGGCAACACGCCGAAAGCATCAGCAGTCAGGAAGATAACCTTAGTCGCGTGGCCCGCTTTGGAAACCGGCTTAACAATGTTATCGATGTGATAGATCGGATAAGAAACGCGGGTGTTCTCGGTTTTTGAACCATCATCAAAGTCGATAGTGCCATCTTCACGCACGGTGACGTTTTCCAGCAGCGCATCGCGACGGATAGCGTTGTAGATTTCAGGTTCCGCTTCTTTCGACAGCTTGATAGTTTTTGCGTAGCAGCCGCCTTCGAAGTTAAACACGCCGTCATCGTCCCAGCCGTGCTCGTCATCACCAATCAGGCGACGTTTCGGGTCGGTGGAAAGGGTGGTTTTACCGGTGCCGGAAAGGCCGAAGAACACCGCAACATCGCCTTTCTCACCAACGTTGGCGGAGCAGTGCATAGAAGCGATACCTTTCAGCGGCAGCAGGTAGTTCATCATCGAGAACATCCCTTTCTTCATTTCGCCGCCGTACCAGGTGCCGCCAATCAGCTGCATGCGCTCGGTCAGGTTAAACGCCACGAAGTTTTCGGAGTTCAGACCCTGTTCTTTCCACTGCGGGTTAGTGCACTTCGCGCCGTTCATAACGATAAAGTCTGGTTTGAAACCTGCCAGCTCTTCATCGCTCGGGCGAATAAACATGTTTTTGACAAAATGCGCCTGCCAGGCCACTTCGGTGATGAAACGGACGGAAAGACGAGTATCCGGGTTCGCACCACAGAAAGCGTCGACAACGAACAGACGTTTGCCGGAAAGCTGCCTGGTCACCAGGCCTTTCAGATGCTGCCAGGTTTCCGGAGAGAGAGGTTTGTTGTCGTTTTTACCTTTGCCTTTGTCTGCCCACCAGAAAGTATCGCGAGTGGTATCGTCACGGACGATATACTTATCTTTTGGTGAACGACCGGTGAAGATCCCGGTATCGACGGCAACGGCACCCAGATTAGTTAACACCCCGCGCTCATAACCTGTCAGGCTCGGATCGAGCTCTTCCTGATACAGCAGGTCGTAGCTTGGGTTGTAAACGATATCATGTACGTCACTGATACCATAAGCCTCGAGTTCTTGCGGGGTCAAACCATTGTTAACGCGCATTTCACTGCTCCTTAGCCAATATGTATTGCCTGAATAGTAAAGTCTTTTTGGGGGTGTTAACCGCGACAAGGCTCATAGATTTACGTATCTGGAGAAATTCATATTTGACAAAAAACTCCGTGATTCCTGTCACGAAACGGTTGCTATTATCGCAGAAATAGCATTTTAGGTGTGGAAAATGTTCTCAAAAGGTTAAATCTTGGTTTATATGGCGGGAATATTGTGAGTGGAATCGCATTCCTTAATGAAATTGATGCAAATTCAATCGGTAAAGTATCGATTCACCACGCTAACTTTTTTTGATTATTTTCTGAAAAAAGCAAAATACTACTGCCCGGATGCGATAATTAACCCACCTTTTGATTCTGGATAACCAACATGGATAACGTTGAACTTTCACCGGCAACACGCTGGGGGATGATTGCTACCGGATTACTTCAGGGGCTGGTTTGCTACCTGTTGATCGCCTGGCTTGCCGGAAAAAATCACAGTTGGATTGTTTATGGCGTGCCTGCGACCGTTGCGTTTTCATCCGTTTTACTCTTCTCCGTGATCTCTTTTAAACAGAAGCGCCTTTGGGGATGGCTGGCGCTGGTGTTTATTGCCACGCTGGGGATGAGCGGCTGGTTGAAGTGGCAAACTGATGGCATGAACCCCTGGAGAGCTGAAAAGGCGATTTGGGATTTTGGCTGCTATCTGCTGTTGATGGCAATGTTGTTGCTACCGTGGATACAACAAAGCCTTCGCATCCGCAATGACAGTAGCCGCTATCGCTATTTTTACCAGTCAGTATGGCATAACGTACTTATATTACTGGTGATTTTTCTCGCCAATGGCTTGACGTGGCTGGTGCTTTTACTGTGGAGTGAGTTGTTTAAACTTGTTGGCATCACGTTTTTCAATACGCTCTTTTTTGCAACCGACTGGTTTATTTATCTCACGTTAGGTCTGGTTACCGCGCTGGCGGTGATCCTCGCGCGAACACAGTCACGTTTAATCGACTCTATTCAAAAGTTGTTCACGTTAATCGCCACGGGGTTGCTGCCGTTAGTATCATTGCTAACCCTGATGTTTATCATCACTCTGCCGTTTACGGGCCTGAGCGCGATTTCTCGCCACATCTCCGCCGCCGGGTTGCTGTTAACGCTGGCCTTTTTGCAATTGATCTTAATGGCTATTGTCCGCGATCCGCAAAAAGCGTCACTTCCCTGGACAGGGCCGTTGCGTTGCCTGATTAAAACCGCTTTGCTGGTTGCTCCGCTGTATGTGTTCGTCGCCGCCTGGGCGTTATGGCTGCGGGTCGCTCAGTACGGCTGGACTGTCGACCGCTTGCAGGGCGTGCTGGCGGTGCTGGTGTTACTGGTGTGGTCGCTGGGGTATTTTGTCAGCATCGTCTGGCGTAAAGGGCAAAATCCCGTTGTTCTTCAGGGCAAAGTGAACCTTGCGGTTTCGTTATTGGTGTTGGTGATACTGGTGCTTCTTAATTCGCCGGTGCTGGACAGTATGCGCATTAGCGTGAACAGCCATATGGCGCGTTATCAGAGCGGCAAAAACACGCCAGACCAGGTAAGTCTCTATATGCTCGAACAGAGCGGTCGCTATGGACGTGCGGCGCTTGAGTCGCTGAAAAGCGATGCCGGGTTTATGAAAGACCCGAAACGCGCGCGGGATCTGCTGATGGCGTTAGATGGAGAGCAACATCTTCAGGAACAGGTATCGGAAAAAGTATTAGCCGATAATGTGTTAATTGCCCCTGGTTCTGTTAAACCGGATGCGACATTCTGGTCGGCCTTAATCCAGGATCGCTATAACGTGATGACCTGTATTGAAAAAGACGCCTGCGTCCTGGTCGAGCAAGATCTGAATAGTGATGGTCAGGCGGAGCGGATCCTGTTTGCTTTTAATGATGACAGAGTCATTGTCTATGGCTTTGACTCAGACAGAAAAGAATGGGACGCGCTTGATATGAGTTTACTTCCGAACGAAATAACGAAAGAAAAATTACTCACAGCTGCGAAGGATGGAAAACTGGGGACGAGGCCGAAAGCGTGGCGCGATCTGACGGTAGATGGTGAAACGCTGGAAATAAACTTAAGTAAGTGACAACTCTTTTAACGGATACGACGCTGTATCTGACCAACAATAATTTGCGATTTATTTCACAGGCCTGGTAAGCGCAGCACATCAGGCCATTACGTCGTAAAATCCGGCAGAGCCCTCTCTGCCGGACATACTCATTAATGAACTTGCGGATCTGCCGGAGACGCGTTGTTGCGGATTTCAGCAATATCCATCGCATTGAACAGATAGTGGTTACCGCAGTAATCACAATGCATGTCAATTTCGCCATCTTCCGCCAGGATGCTATCGACTTCTTCATCAGGCAGCGTTTTCAGCGCGTCGGCGCAACGTTCACGCGAGCAGGTGCATTTGAACTCCACATCCTGCGGATCGTAAACCGTCACCTCTTCTTCGTGATACAAACGCCACAACACTTCGTTTGCCGGTAAGGTCAGCAGTTCTTCGGTTTTGATGGTTTCGGTTAGCGTCGCCAGGTGGTCAAAGTCGTCCTGCTGGGCATTTTGCGCAGGCATTACCTGCAACAACATACCGCCTGCAGCCGGTTTGCCGTCTACGTCGCCGGTGCGAATAAACAGGCGCGTCGGCAGCTGTTCAGAACGCATAAAGTAATCTTCCAGGCAGGCCGCCAGGGTATCACCTTCCAGACCAACCACGCCCTGATAGCGTTCGCCTTCGCTCGGGGTAATGGTGATCACCACGTAACCATTGCCGACCAGCGTTTTCAGGTCGGCATTTTCTGGAATTTCGCCCTGCACGCGCGCCACACCGCGCATTTGCTGGTTATTGTTACCGTTAATAACCGCCAGATTCATCGGACCGTCGCCTTGCAGCTGTACGGTGATATCACCATCAAACTTCAGCGTAGCGGTTAACAGGCTGGTCGCAACCAGCAGTTCTGCCAGCACGTTTTTAACGGGCTGCGGATAATCGTGATTCTCAAGGATCTGTTGCAGGGTTTCCGAAACGGTTACCAGTTCGCCGCGCACGGCAAAGTTTTCAAACAGATAGCGATGTAATTGGTCATGTTGCGGCATAATCATCTCTCTTGCAGGTGACAGTTATTCACTGTCGCCGTGTTTAAATCGTAACAGGTCGCGGCGCTCTTTTTTGTCCGGGCGTCGGTCCGGGTGCGGCATGGTTAAAGCATTAAGTTTACGTGCCAGCGCCATTTTTTCGCGTTTCTCTACACTTTCCGCAGTCTCTTCATACAGCAAGGCTGCCTCGCTGGCGGGGCGACGCTGTTCAGTAATCGCCTTTACAATCACCGTGCGTTCGTCATTTCCCTGGCGCAGAGTGAGCGTGGCATTCAGCTCGACGATTTTGCTCGGCTTGCTGCGCTGCCCGTTGTAATGCACCTTACCGCCTTCAATCATTTCACGGGCCAGCGCGCGGGTTTTATAAAAACGGGCAGCCCATAGCCATTTATCCAGTCGAACCTCAACAGCAGGTTTTTCTTTCATGGCGTCTCCTTCACATTAGCGAGGGGATCAGGCGGCGGTAGTCATTCAGTGACGGATGGCGTTGATACTGTTTCTCGGCAATCCCGGAATCAGGATTAGTCACGCCGAGGCAGTAACGAATACCAAATTGCGCGGCAGCATCGAGAATCGCTTCGCTGTCATCAATAAACAGCGTTCTTTCAGCTTTCAGACCCGTAGCTTCGGCCACCGCATGCCATAACCGCTGATCCTCTTTCGGATAACCAAATGTGTGGGTGGAAAGTAATAAATCAAGGTGTGCGTCCAGACCCGTATGCTCAAGTTTTACCGCCAGGTTGTGCGGATGAGCATTGGTGAGCAAAATTCGCTGCTTACCGCTGGCTTTCAGTGCCTCAAGAAACGGAATGGTATCTTCACGCAGTACGGCGCGCGGTCCCATCTCGGTGGTCATCGCACAGATATCCAGACCCAGTTGCTCACTCCAGTAATCAAGACAGTACCAGTTTAGCGTATGCTGTACGTCGTGATATTGCTGGCGCATATATTCCATCGCTTCCTGTGGCGTAACCCCGTTTTTCGCGCCCCATGTTTCAGGCACCAGCTTTTGCCAGAAATAGTTATCGAAGGCGAGGTCGAGCAACGTGCCGTCCATATCCAGCAGAACGGTATCTACGTCCTGCCAGGCAATGTTGATATGCATGAGGGAAATCTCCAGAGTGAAGCAATTTGCGCGACAGGGTAGCATAACCTGCCGCGCAAACGTGTTATTCGATAAGGCTTTCTGAAGGGGTGATCAGTTGCGGGTTCAGGCAGCTTTCATAATAGGCCTGAATCTCCATCATGCGAGTGCGATGACGCTGGTAACGACGCCAGGCCTGTACGCCATTGTAAATGGCGCTACCCAGCATCGTCAGTAGCAGCAATGTGGTGCTGAGATAGCGCCACAGGCCGGAACGATCCGGGATCGGATGAAGGCCAATATGCTGCGTACCATTGGCGTCAGTGAAGATTTTTGTGACGATACCTTCGGCGTTAAACGGCGTATGCATCAGCATTTGTGCCAGTTTCTGGAAAGCGTTCCACTGTTCTTGCGGCGGGTAGTCGTAAAGTGATGCCGAAGGCCAGGGCTGATCAACAAAATCGCTGCCTTCGTCGCTGACAATCAGGAATCCGCCGGGGGCCGGACTGTTTAGTGATTGTGCCGCTCGCGCCGTTTCATGCGTGATAAACGGCGCGGTGGAGGTTGCCACCAGGTTATCCAGCGATTCCGCACTCACCGGGCGTAATAACACATTCACGCCATCGAGCTTCCCGGCGTTGGCGCGTTTTACCAGCGCGTCCCAGTCTTTACTGTTGCCGAGATTGACCAGCGCATTTTTCAGTCGCACACAGTCATCTTTGGCAGAACATAAATCCGCTGTCTTCAGTACAATGTCGCCAAAATCATCAAGCAATACCATGCCGGATTTTTGAATCGCTGAACGTAATGAGGCACTGACGCGAGATTCATCTTCCGGTTTAGGGTGCAGCTGGCGATTAACTGCTTCAGTCAATGCCGTCGCTTTGTTGACCAGTTCAGATTCTGGTAATGGTAATGAGCGGGCGTCATTCCAGATGATCTGCGAGCAGTCAAACGGTAAAAAAGGTGAATTGGTTTTCGCGCTCCAGGTTCCGGAAGTGCGAATATTACACATTCCCGTACCGCTAATACGCAATGTATCGCCTACCCGCACGCCAGCGTCAGCCAGTTGTTTTACGCTGGTGGCTTCAATGGTCTGCGCGCCTTTCATCCATGAGAGAGTGAATTTCAGCGGCATATCCAGCGGGATCCAGAATAACAGCATAAACAGCACCAGCAGCGAGCCCGCAGCGATAATCGTACTGCGCAGCCAGTGCTGTAACGGAAAGTTTTTTACTTCATCATGCAGCGAAAGATATCGCCCCTGACGCACTACGTGGCGGTCGAGATAGATATCAATATCGGTTTGTTGACCGAGATCCTGAGCAATGTATGGCTGCCAGTGTGCGGGATAGACCAGGTCGATAATACCGAGTGAAATATTGTTGATCTGTTCCTGATCGTTTTCGCCAAACAATCCCCAACGACGGGGTGTACCGCGCAGACAATGAATTTCTCGCAGGGAGGATTTTGCCGGGGGCGCGAATAGCCCCCACAGACCTGCGCCCAGCAGCAGTAATGCGCCGCCTGCCAGCCACGGAACAAATACATCCGGGGTAATCAGGCAGAAAAAGAACATCAGGAAGGAGGCGACGATCAGCAACGCTTCACGCAGCCCGCGCGGACGACTCAGCGCATATTCTTCATGCGTTTCTTTGCGAATATTGAGTAGCTCGATTTGCTCACTCTCTTCCCCGCGAATCGACGCCTGCGTGGACGGAACAGGTTGCAAGGCATAGCCGCGCGTTTCCTGCATGTACTCCTGCAGCGTATGACCGTTGAGTGAAATAACCAGCGGCAGCGAATCGGTATAAATCAGTTCAACGGTATTCTCATCGTTGATGTATTGTTCCCAGAAAGGGGGCAGGTGGACTTCTACCGAATCGAGGTAGTAACGCCATTTATTCGGATCGTCGGTAGAGATGCCGTAACGCGTGATAGCGTGTGTCAGCATCATGACGTTGTTGCTTTCGGCATTCAGCGCCAGAGAGATCGGTGCCGCGCTAGCTCCCGTTGGGCCAGGCACCTGTAATACCTGCGTCAGGCTCTCAAGATAATTTTCAACGGCGCTACGTTCTTCAGGTGTGAGTTTACGCGTTTGCGCATCCGCGAAGGCGTTGGTCCAGGGCAGCTGACGCCGTCTGGATCGCACTTTTATCAGCCATCCCGCAAGTAGTGAGCAGGCCAGCAAAGCAGCTAAAAAAATCACAATGGTGCTCATGCTTTCCCCATCTTACTTAGTCTGTCAGGCGTGGTCAGTCGCACCAGACACAATACATGATTCTGCGGTTGGCTATCGGCAAGCGTGGAGTTTAACTTGAGCATCATTAAGCACATCACAGTAACCGCTGATCATAGCAAACCCTCTGAAGGCGGAATATCAGCAAATTCCTGGAGTTATTTCAACCTATTGACTTTTAATTTGATTTGAGGACGATTATTTATTAAGTTACATAAATGTAAATAACATGCAATTCACATTGCCGAAAGCGTGTCCGATATCGCACAATAACCGCTGATTTCACAGCATAGATCCCACGATGAGCAAATCATTACAAAAACCCACCATTCTGAATGTTGAAACTGTAGCCCGTTCCCGACTGTTTACCGTCGAGAGCGTGGATCTGGAGTTCAGCAATGGCGTGCGGCGTGTTTATGAACGAATGCGTCCAACCAACCGGGAAGCAGTGATGATTGTGCCGATTGTGGACGATCACCTGATCCTGATCCGCGAATACGCAGTGGGAACTGAATCCTACGAATTAGGTTTTTCGAAAGGATTAATTGATCCGGGTGAAAGCGTCTACGAAGCCGCTAACCGCGAGCTAAAAGAAGAGGTTGGATTTGGTGCGAACGATCTGACTTTTTTGAAGAAGCTCAGCATGGCACCGTCTTACTTTTCCAGCAAAATGAATATCGTGGTCGCGCAAGATCTCTACCCGGAATCGCTGGAAGGCGATGAGCCAGAGCCGCTACCACAGGTGCGCTGGCCGCTGGCGCATATGATGGATTTGCTGGAAGACCCTGACTTCAACGAAGCGCGTAATGTCAGCGCGCTGTTCCTCGTGCGCGAATGGTTGAAAGGGCAGGGGCGAGTGTAAATGCGTGAAGTTTGCCTGATGCACAACGCTTATCAGGCTTATGGGGTTCCTGCAATATATTGATTTTTCACGATTTTGTTAGCCGGATAACGCGTTCACCCGCATCCGGCATAAACAAATGCACTTTGTCAGCCAACTGAAAAGGCGCCGAAGCGCCTTTTTAATCAGAACAATTCCTGTGCCTCACCATTATCGATAATGGTCGTTCCCACCTCGTGCACCGCCTGTTGTGTCGGCTGCGTACCTTCGATGAAATACTCTTCGCGGCTGTTGCCACCATTAGCTAACTGCCCGGTGCTGCGATCGATATTCACCGTCACAATACCCGGAGGCGGCGTCAGCGGCTGCTCCGGCACACCTTCAAGAACGGCTTTCATATAAGCGTCCCATGCAGGCTGGGCACTCTTGGCACCGCCTTCGTAACCTGAGATCTGATCTTTAATCGCTCCGGAAGCCGTTGTATGACCGAGATTACGACGGTGATCATCAAAGCCAATCCAGACCGAGGTCACAACGCCCGGACCGTAACCCGAGAACCACGCATCTTTCGAACTGTTAGTGGTACCGGTTTTCCCGCCGATATCGCGACGCTGCAAATCACGACCTGCACGCCAGCCGGTACCCTGCCAGCCTGGTTCACCAAAGATATTGGTGTTCAAAGCACTCTTAATCAGGAATGCCAGCGGAGTGTTGATGACGTGCGGTGCGTACTCCTGCGCGCCAGTCTTCGCCACTAACGCCTGATTTGCCTGCTCCAGCTGCGGCATTGGTACAGAAACATTCTGCTGCTCGCGGGAGATAGCGACATCTTCAACATCGTTATTTTCCAGCACGTTCGATTTCTGCGTATCACCGTAAATCACCGGAATATCGCATTCCGGGCAGGCTACTTTCGGTTTCGCTTCGAAAATCACGCCGCCCTGATCGTTTTCAATTTTGCTGATAAACCACGGGTCCACCAGGAAGCCACCGTTCGCCATGACCGCGTAGCCGCGCGCCACCTGCATTGGGGTGAAGGACGCTGAACCCAGCGCCAGCGATTCGGTGTGGACAATGTTTTGCGCCGGGAAGCCGAAGCGTTGCAGATATTCTGCAGCGTAGTCGACGCCCATCGCCCGCATTGCGCGTACCATCACCACGTTTTTCGACTGACCCAGCCCCTGACGTAAGCGAATTGGACCAGCATACTGCGGTGGTGAGTTCTTCGGCTGCCAGTCAGAACCGGCACCTGCATCCCAGCGAGAAATTGGCACATCGTTCAACATACTTGCCAGCGTCAGACCTTTATCCATCGCCGCGGTGTAGAGGAACGGTTTGATGTTGGAACCCACCTGACGCAGTGCCTGGGTGGCGCGGTTAAACTTGCTCTGATTGAAATCAAAGCCACCGACCAGCGCCATAACGGCACCGTTTTGCGGATTGATCGACACCAGCGCCGAGTTCACTTCCGGCACTTGTGCCAGCCACCATGCATCGCCAACCTGACGAACCCAGATTTGCTGACCCGTTTGCAGAACATCGGTCACTTTACGCGGCGTCGGTCCTTGCTGAGTATCCGAACGGTAAGGACGCGCCCAGCGAACGCCTTCCATACTCAATGCGACGGTCGACCCGTCCGCCAGCATCGCCGTCGCTTGCTGAGGATTGGCGCTGGTGACTGCGGCAGGCAGCAGCGGACCATAGGTTGGCAGCGCCTTCAGCGTATCGGTAATCTTGTTGTTATCCCACGCCGACTCGCCCACTTTCCACAGCACATTTGCCGGGCCGCGATAGCCGTGGCGCATGTCGTAGTCCAGCACGTTATTACGTACCGCCTGCTGTGCGGCCTGCTGCACTTTGCGGGTGATGGTGGTGTAAATGCGATAACCGTCTTCATAGGCACTTTCGCCATAACGGTTATACATCTCCTGGCGCACCATTTCGCTCAGGTACGGCGCAGAGAAAGCAATCTCCGGCGCGTGATAGTTAGCGTTAATCGCCTCAGTGCGTGTCTGATCGAACTGTTGTTGGGTGATATACCCTTCATCCAGCATCCGCGACAGTACGACGTTACGCCGCGCGACGGCACGATCCATTGAGTAGAGCGGATTAAAGGTGGAAGGCGCTTTCGGCAGCCCGGCGATCACAGCCATTTCGTTCAGCGTCAGTTGGTCGACCGTTTTACCGAAATAGACTTGTGCCGCAGCACCGACACCATAGGCGCGGTAACCGAGGTAAATCTTGTTCAGATAAAGCTCGAGGATCTCGTCTTTCGTCAGCAACTGTTCAATGCGAATCGCGAGGAAGACTTCCTTAATCTTACGCATCAGCGTGCGTTCTGGACTGAGGAAGAAATTTCTCGCCAGCTGCTGGGTAATGGTACTCGCCCCTTGTGACGCGTGGCCGGAGAACAGCGCCACACTTGCCGCACGGAAGATCCCCACCGGGTCAACGCCGTGATGCTCGTAGAAGCGGCTGTCTTCCGTCGCGATAAAGGCTTTCACCATCTCCGGTGGGATTTGATCCAACGTAACCGGAATACGACGTTTCTCACCGTATTGAGCAATCAGCTCGCCATCGGCGCTGTAAATCTGCATCGGAATTTGCAGGCGAACATCTTTTAATGTCGCCACATCCGGCAGTTGTGGCTCGATGTAGCGGTATAGGCCATAAATCGAGCCTGCTCCCAGCAGAATGCAACAGACTGCAAGGATCAAAAAATACTTTACGAACTTCACTGGAAATTTCCCATTTAGTTTCATTTGGGCAGTTTATAAACAAACGCGCGGTAGTATAAAGGCAAGCCAGACGCATTGATATACCCGTCAGAGTGACGGGTGATAAGGAGATCATCACAATGGCATTTAAGATCTGGCAAATTGGTTTGCATTTACAACAGCAAGAAGCGGTAGCGGTTGCGATCGTGCGGGGAGCAAAAGAATGCTTTTTGCAACGCTGGTGGCGGTTGCCGCTGGAGAACGACATTATCAAAGATGGGCGGATTGTTGATGCGCAGCAGCTGGCTAAAACGTTGTTACCGTGGAGTCGCGAACTGCCGCAGCGTCATCACATTATGTTGGCGTTTCCCGCCAGTCGCACATTACAGCGGTCATTTCCGCGCCCGTCGATGTCCCTTGGTGAGCGGGAGCAAACGGCCTGGCTGTCAGGGACGATGGCCCGCGAGCTGGATATGGATCCGGACTCCCTGCGCTTCGATTACAGCGAAGACTCACTCAGCCCCGCCTATAACGTGACTGCCGCGCAAAGCAAAGAGCTGGCAACGCTTACTCTGGCAGAAAGGTTGCGTGTTCATGTGAGCGCGATCACCCCGGATGCCAGTGCATTACAGCAATTCCTGCCTTTTTTACCTTCTCATCAGCAATGTCTGGCCTGGCGTGATAACGAACAGTGGCTGTGGGCGACACGCTGTCGCTGGGGGCGCAAACTGGCGGTGGGGATGACTAGCGCGAAGGAGCTGGCGGCAGCGTTATCCGTTGATCCCGAAAGCGTCGCGATATGTGGCGAAGGGGGATTTGATCCCTGGGAGGCCGTTTCTGTTCGTCAGCCGCCGCTACCGCCGCCAGGTGGAGACTTTGCCATCGCGCTGGGGCTGGCGCTTGGGAAGGCGTACTGATGAACCCGCCAATTAATT
>OBZF01000793.1_pt1 | contig 12660 bp, 3 predicted proteins | sample 1495521 | NCBI WGS metagenome assembly OBZF01 (sample SAMEA2580234, study PRJEB22360) | human gut metagenome | biome: human gut; feature: human-associated habitat; material: faeces | place: Denmark | collected 2008/2010 | reverse complement strand
CAGTGAAGAGGAAGCAGTATCAATTTAATATAGCAATTATTTAATATTCGTTATACTAGTTCTGTCTATGTGCAGAAAAATATGGAACTGATTGAGCAGTATCAGTTAATGAAGTATGATGAAAATGCATCGGGAAGAAGCGCTCAGGATGTATTGAACGTGATGCGTTCGTGGATTGGCTACAGTGAAGCAAACGGGAAGTTCCGGCAGATTATTGATCTGTATAATTCCTACTTGCCGCTGGCAAGGGGATATGCTGTGCAGTATACCGATGAGTGGTGTGATACCGCAGTTTCTGCAGCAGCGATCCAAGCGGGATGTGTGGACTTGATCGGAACAGAATGTGGATGTGAAAAGCATATCGAAATCTTTAAAGAAAAGGGGATCTGGATCGAAGATGGAACTATCGTGCCACTGCCAGGAGATATCATTTTGTATAACTGGGACTGTCAGGCACAGCCAAATGACGGGTATTCTGATCACATTGGATACGTGGAGTCTGTTTCAGGACAAATGATCACAGTGATGGAAGGAAATTATAATGAGGCAGTGGCGAGAAGGCAAATTCCGGTGGGCTGGGGTCAGATCCGCGGCTATGCAAGACCGAAGTATACAGAAGGTGTGACAGGGCGGCCCTCCAAAAGTATTGAGGAAGTTGCCGGGGAAGTGATACAAGGAAAATATGCAAACGGTAAAGAACGAAGAAAGAAGCTGTGTGATATGGGATACGATCCGGATACTGTTCAAAGGGAAGTAAACAGGCAGTTGAGTCAAAATGAGGCTCCGGCGGAATATTATGTTGTGCAGGAAGATGATACTTTATCAGAGATTGCAAAGCGTTTTGCAACAACTTATCTGGAACTGGCAGCATGGAATGGAATTGCAGATCCGAACATGATCTACGTTGGACAGAAAATCAGGATTTGATGAAGAAATATTGGCAGAAATGATTGAAAAATTACCGTAAAAATTTGATGTGAAAACGTAAAATGTAAAAAATAGACAAAATAAATGAGCAAAATCTATTGTGATAGTAAAGAAAGTACAATTTCTGGTAAATATATTCCATATTAAAGGAGGGAACAGTATAGTACTCTAGAATTCAAGCGGGAAAATCCCAGACATGTAAGGAACCAGAAAAAAATAAAGCATTTTCTGGTTTTACTTTCATGTGGAAGAAAAGGAGGAAAATGAGGATGAAAACCAGAAAAGAAGGGAGCAAAGCCAGATTACTCGGACTGTCATGCATGGCGCTTGTGCTGACGGCATTTGGGGTAACAGGAGTCCGTGCAGATGCGGCAGATGCAAAAAAAGCACCGCCACTGGTCAATCTGGCAGAGGAAAAGGATGTCAAAGTCACAGTCGGGGAAAATATGGATCTGAAAAATGCGGATTTATTAACCGACGGTGACAAATATTATCTGCAGCATGATGCTACAGGTAATAAAGAGGGAAACAACTGGGAGAATTATCAGGAACAGGGAACAGAAGTCACCAGCACTGCAGAAGGGAAAAAAGGTGTGTGGGTGCAGGTGGATCTGGGTGCATCCTATCCGTTGGAAGTCATCAACCTGAAACGTCAGGTATATGATGGACAGGCGACAATCGGAAATGGAAATCCGAGTGGTCAGGGAAAACGTCTGAAAGGAACCAAGATTTCTTATAAAAATACTGCCATTGTGATTGGAAATGAAGAGGATTTATCGGACGGTCAGATCGTTTATTATGAAGGAAATCCGACACTTCCGGATGGGGTGAAACAGCCGGAGAATGTTTCAAAGCCATACGAAGAAGCGATGGGCGGACAGTGGTTCTATATGGATTATGCAAACAAGAATGGACTTGGGGCCACAGAGCTTGGAACAACAAAAGAGGCACGTTATATCAGAGTGTATACAGAGAATCCAAAAGGTGCCGCAGTAAAATTCATGGAACTGGGTATTTATGGATATGAAAATGAGCAGGATGTGCAGTCACAGGATGGTCCAAGACGTGTGATCGATAACGAACATCCGATGATGATCGCAACAGCGTATTCCAACGATGTCTATGAGATAGGACAGGAAGAAGGACCAGAATTACAGGGATCTAACACAGTAGACGGAAGATGGAATGCTATTCCGGATGATCTGAAAGAGAATAACGTTTTGCTGTTACATACAAACAACCTCAGACAGTTTGCTCCGGATCATATCGGACAGGCTTATCTGCAGGCATTCCATGAACATGGGCTGCAGATTGCCTATGAACAGGGAGCGCCGATTATGCTTCTTGGATTGACAGCAGCTGCAACACCGGAAAATGGAGGAACACAGTACAATATTACAGCGGATATGGATTACGGCTGGTTGGATCTGATGTACCGTATGTATCCGAATATGCAGGGTGTGTTCAATACAGAGAACTTCTGGGCAGGTATTCATCCTCCATGCGAAGGAAGCGCTAAGATGCTGGAGATTGCTGACCGATTCGGTGGATTCTTTGTATGGTCAGATCAGGATCACGGTTCTACAGTGACGAATATTGTCAGCAATGCAAATATGAAAAAGGCACTGGAAAAACACGGAGATGCATTCTACTTGATTTATAAGAACACAAGTTCAAATCAACCGGATGATTTGAAAACAAGCAGTTTCTTCCAGGGAAGCTGGCTGGCAGGATATACCGGAGGCTGGGGAATGCTTTCCGATACCTGGGCATGGGACAAGCAGTTCTCAAAACTCTGGCAAGGAGCTGGAAGCTATAACAACTGGCAGAGACTTTGTGGAGAACCGGAAGCATTGCTTGGAATGCAAATGATGAGCACCTATCTGGGCGGTGGTGTGATCTACACGTTTGAGTTCCCGGAAATCGTATATGGAACAAGCAACACGAACAGTCCGGCAAATACACATGTCCTGACAGAACTGTTCCGTTACATTGTCAATCATCCGGCACCGTCCAAAAAAGAGATCATGGAAGAGACCAAAGCGGTTCTCTATGGAAATGTAAGTTCTGATTTTTACAGTGGTTTATCCGGAAAACCGACAGGATTCCAGATTTATGAAACAGGACGTTATGGCATTATTCCGGTTATTCCGGCATGGGGAACCAGAGCGGAAGTAACAAAAAAACTGATTCAGGAAGCAGACAAACTGGGCGTAACCCCTCCGAATGTACTGGATGTCAAAGACAAGAATCTGTCCGGACAGGCAAAACAAAAGTATTTCAAAGATCTGTATCCAATCGAATATGTAGGAAATGCATTTGCTGACAAATGGGAGGGCACATGGTATCTCTACAACAATAAAGTTAATACAAATGAAAAGCAGCATGCAATTTTACCTCTGGAAGGGGAAGAAGAAAGCGCACGTCTGAAAGTAGAGATGGAGCCTCACGAATTTATGATCATGAATGAATCTGGAGACGGAACAGCGATGGATATCACGCTGAATAACTACAGGGTAAATAAAGATGAGATTATTTTTGATAATAAATTCGGCTTAACGTGGACAGGTGATTTTTCACCGGGACAGACTACAATTAATGGAAAATTATCAGTATATAAATATATGGATGAGTACAATGTGGTAAATGCGCCGGAAGGAAAATTGTCTCCGGAAGATAATGAGCTGCGTACCACTACATTTGAACTGACAAAACTGGCGAAGGAACCAAAAGTGCAGGTTGTAAAGGGACAGCAGCCGGACACAGACGGACAGCCGCAGTACACAGAACCAAAAGTAGAATTTAACGAAGAAACAGGAAAAGCAGTTATCACGATCCAGACAAACGGCTGGGTGGATCTTTCCATTACAGGTCTGGAGTTTGTATATGATGAGAATGCACAGAAAATAGAAGATGAGCCGATCAAATCTGAGAGAACCAATCTGGCAAGAGGCAAAAATGTGAGCTTTTCAGAAGATGCAAGTGAAGCTTCCAGAAGAGACGATGCTGTAGATGGAAATAAGACGAATCCTGATAACTACTCAGATCCTGGCAGAAATAACGGAGGTGCACAATGGCTGCAGGTAGATCTTGGTGGGTTACATCATGTTGAGGAAGTGAACCTGTATCGGTATTGGAATGGAACGCGTAAATATCATGATACCGTCGTACTTCTGTCACCGGACAGTTCCTTTGATCCTACTAAAACGTTGGTGCTTTGGAACGGAAATCGGGATGCAGACAGAGAGTGGCCGGCATCTTTAAGTGGAACACAAGGAGAGACACACAAACTTCCAAAAGGCGAAAAAGAAGAATACATCGAGACAAAAGATGGAAAAAACATGAAAGTGTATGGTGAAGGTGTATCTTGGTTAGATACGGACACAAAAACACCATTGCCGAAAGATGGAGAACATTTTGATGCGGGATACATCCGCGTATATATGAACGGAAGTACAGAAGGAAATACAAACCACGTTGTAGAACTGGAAGTAATGGGCGAAACAGGGGATGTGGTGATCAAAGATGAAGAAGCACCAACTGTGCCGGGCAATCTGAGAGTCGTATCTCCGAAGGCATCGGAAGCAGAAATTCGTTTCCTTCCGTCAGTAGATAATACAGGAGTCGAAAAATACAAAGTAAGCTGGAGTAAAGGCGGAGAACAGGTTGGTTTCCGTGAAGTTACACAGACTGCGCTGATCTTAGATCCGTTGGAGGCTGGCAGCGAGTATACTGTTCAGGTAAAAGCTGTGGACAGATATGACAATGAATCTGAAGCGGCAGAAGTATCCTTTACAGCAATGGATATTCAGGTAAGCGCAGATGTTGCTTCCGGACAATATGATTCTGCACAGCAGGTGACATTGACAGCAGGTGAAGGAGCAGAGATTTATTATACTCTGGACGGCAGTCAGCCATTTGAGAAAAATAAAGAAGTTTCTGAGTCCGCTAAAAAATATGAAGGACCGATTACAGTCGAGAAAAATACAATTCTGCGGGCAGCAGCAAGAAAAGATGGGGTAGAGTATGGAACAGGTTCCTGGTATTACCTGATCGGAGCGCAGAGTCAGGACAACTGGGAAACACCGAAAGCTCCAAGCGACGTGAGAATTGACAGCAAATCTTCGTCTTCTGCAAATATCAGCTGGGCTGCGGAAGAACCGGGATGTACATACCGTGTGTATGCAAATGGTAAGATGGTATGGGAAGGAAAAGAAATGAATCAGACGATTCAGGAGCTGACCCCGCTTACTACATATCAGGTTTATGTAACTGCAGTAAATGAGAGAGGAATTGAATCTCTCCGTTCAGAAACAGTAGAATTCGTCACTATGGCACAGTAGATAGTAGGAGGGAAAAAGATGAAAATAAAGAAATTAACTGCGTACCTGCTGATGTCCGGAATGATTTTAGGAACGATGAGCAGCGATTTGTATACGATCAAAGCACAGGCTGTAGAAACAATAGAAGAAACAGAGGATAAGACACCGGAAAATGAGACACCTCAGATACCGGAAACTCCTGAACAGCCGGAGACAGAACCAGAGAATGAAGAAGTGACGGAAGCAGCACCGGCGGGAGAAATTGAACTTTCTGCAGAACAGTTTCCGGATCAGGTGATACTGACATTTGCAGGAACCTGCGACAAAGATGGAAATGGAAGCCTGTCGGAAGCAGAGTGCATGGAAGTGGAAGAACTGGCAATGCCGAATGCAGGAATTACCGATTTAAAAGGTGTGGAGAATTTCCGGAATTTGCAGCGTGTGGATGTCAGCCAAAATGCGATTGGGGATTTTGCACCGGTAAAAGATCTGTCATCTCTGCAGATTTTGAAAGTAAACGGAAATGCGGCTTCCGTGCTGGATGTGACAGGATGCAGCAGTCTGAAAAAGCTGTATGCTCAAAATAGTACATTTTCAGAGCTTCATGTGACAGGACTTGGAAGTCTGGAAGAAGTACGGATTGAAAATAATCATCTTACAGATCTGGATCTGACAGGCCTGACTTCACTGCGAGCATTAAGCTGTTATGGAAATCAGCTGCATACACTGGATGCAAGACCGGCAGCGGCTCTTGAAGTGCTTCAGGCAGACAGTAATGGAATGGAAAGCCTTCTCGTAGAAGGACTTGGAAATTTAAAAACACTTCATTGTCAGAATAACAACCTGCAGCAGATCTCACTCTCAGGTCTGGGAGCATTGGAGGAATTTAACGCAGCAAATAACAGTCTGACAGAACTGATCGTGGATGAAGCAAGTGCATTAAAAACGGTTCTTGCAGGAAATAATCAGTTATCCGGAGAGTTCCGTTTCGGAACAGCAAAACAGGTCAGTGTGGAAAACAACCAGATCACAAATCTGATCGGGGCAGAAGAAAATATTGCATACTTAAATTTTAACAACAACCAGCTTATCAGTCTTAAGATGGACAGTGCTGCGCCGGAAAGTGTTTATGGAAACCAAAATAACCTGTCACTGCTGCAGTTTGGAGATGTTTCAAACCTGAAAACATTGTATTGTGCAGAGAATCATCTGGCATGGACAGAGTCAGGAAAGGCTCTGGATTTACAGTTATCTCCGCAGACGATCGAGTTAAAACGGAAATATGACGGTGAAAAGTACTGGACAGATTTAAATGAGGTACTGACACCTCAACAGCTGCAGAGAACAGAAGTTCTGATGGGAGAAAACAGTCAGATTGCTTCATTTGATAAAGAGAGCGGAAAAGTATTCTATACAGGACCGGCTTCTGCACTGGAATATTATTTCACAGCAGGTGATGTCGGAGAAGACGAAGGAAATGCACGGATGCTGGTGCAGGCAAAACTGGCAGAAGAAACGCACGTTCCGGGTGCACAGGAAATCTTAAACGACATCCTGGCAAACAATAAGATTCCATCAGAAGTGAAAGCAGGAACAGAAAGACTGGTTCTGCCGGAAGTTCCGGAAGGAAGTAAGATCGAGATCGTGGCAGTGAATCCGGAAGGAATCATCGGACTGGATGGAAAGGTAACAACACCGGAAAACGATACGGATGTGATCGTGACCATTCAGGTAACGGATACAAACGAAGCAACAGCCAAAGCTGATGTGAAGGTTCTGGTAAGAGGAGAAAAAGCAGATCCGGACGATGGTAACAACGGAAATGATAATAACGGTGGAAATGATAACAATGGCGGAAGCAGCAACGGCGGAAGTCATAACAATGGAAGTACATCCGGTTCACACTCTCAGAGTGTGCAGACAGGAGACAATGCCAATGTGATCATGTGGGCAGTACTTCTGGTGGCAGCAGTAGCAGCTGTTGGCGCAGTAGTGATTATCAGAAGAAAGAAAAAATAATCAAAACAGAATCGGAAACAAGATATACGGATTCCTCATATATGGGGATTCGTATATCTTACTTTTCAGAGGAAATTTAAAACGGTATAAGTTGAGAAAAGGAGCATTATGATTAAAAAAAGAATCAGACAATTCCTTGCAGGTATTTGCACTATACTGGTGTTACCAATAGGACCGGTATGTGAAGTTTTTGCGAAAGAAGAGAAACAGGAGAATTCGGTATCGACGGAGTCGATTAGTCAATCACTAAAATTATGGTATACGTCACCGGCAAATATCAATACACAGGAAACTAATGGTGGAGAGTGGATGCAACAGTCATTACCTTTGGGAAATGGAAATCTGGGTAATCTGATTTTTGGGGGAATTTCGAAAGAGCGAATACATTTTAATGAAAAGACGCTCTGGACAGGAGGTCCTTCTCCGAGTCGTCCGGGGTATCAGTTTGGGAATAAGGCAACAGCATATACGGATGAAGAAATTGAAAATTACAGAAAACTTTTAGATGATAAATCAACAAAAGTATTTAATGATGATCAAAGTCTCGGTGGATATGGTATGGGAGCACAGATCAAATTTCCGGGAGAAAATAATCTGAACAAAGGAAGTTATCAGGATTTTGGAGATATTTGGCTTGATTTTTCTAAAATGGGACTTCAAGACCAGAATGTAAAAAATTATCGGAGAGAGCTGGATCTTCAAACTGGGGTTGCATCAACAGAGTTTTCTTATGAAGATGTGAATTATAAAAGGGAACACTTTGTAAGTAATCCAGATCAGATCATGGTTACAAAGCTTTCAGCATCAGAAAGTGGAAAGCTTGATTTGAGTGTAAAAATGGAGCTTAATAACAATGGATTAGAAGGGAAAACTACATTTGATTCGGAAAATCAAACCTGTACAATTGAAGGAAAAGTTAAAGATAATGATTTAAAATTTTACACAACAATGAAACTTGTCCTCGAAGGGGGAGATCTAGAGGTAGATGAGAAAAATCAGGTCTATCAGATTGAGGATGCAAACCAGGTCATGATTGTAATGGCGGCAGAGACGGATTATAAAAATGATTATCCAACTTACCGTGATAAAGAGAAAAATCTGAAAAAAATGGTAGATGACCGTGTCAATAGCAATGCCAAAAAATCATATCAGAAATTGAAAGAAAAGCATATTGCAGATCATCAGAAATTGTTTGATCGAGTGAGCTTAGATTTAGGTGAACAGCGCACTAACATTCCGACAAATCAGCTTGTAGATGAATATCGAAATGGAACTTACTCTCATTATCTGGAAGTGCTTGCATTCCAATATGGACGCTATCTGACGATTGCGGGGTCCAGAGGAACACTTCCAAGTAATTTAGTTGGTTTATGGACAGTAGGGGATTCTGCCTGGACCGGGGATTATCACTTTAATGTCAATGTGCAGATGAACTACTGGCCGGTTTACACAACAAATCTGGCAGAATGTGGAGTTACCTTTGTTGATTATATGGATAAGCTAAGAGAGCCGGGGCGTTTGACAGCAGAGAGAGTTCATGGAATTGAAGGGGCAGTGGAAAATCATACTGGTTTTACAGTGCATACAGAAAATAATCCATTTGGGATGACAGCACCGACAAATGCACAGGAATATGGATGGAATCCAACAGGAGCAGCGTGGGCAATTCAAAACCTTTGGTGGCATTATGAATTCACTCAAAATGAAGATTACTTAAAAAATACTATCTACCCGATTATGAAGGAAGCTGCACAATTTTGGGATTCTTATCTTTGGACATCCGAGTATCAGAAAATCAATGATGAAAGTTCGCCATATAATGGACAGGATAGATTAGTGGTAGCGCCAAGTTTTTCTGAGGAACAAGGACCAACGGCGATTGGTACGACTTATGATCAGTCACTTGTCTGGGAATTATATAAAGAATGTATTCAGGCAGGTAAAATTGTTGGGGAAGATGAAGCATTATTAAAATCTTGGGAAGAAAATATGCAGAAGTTGGATCCGATTGAGATTAACGAGACAAACGGTATCAAAGAATGGTATGAGGAGACTCGTGTTGGGCAAAAGAATGGTCATAATCGTTCATATGCAAAAGCGGGAAATCTGCCGGAAATTGAAGTGCCAAACAGTGGATGGGATATTGGGCATCCGGGAGAACAAAGGCATTCTTCTCATCTTGTTGGATTGTTCCCGGGGACATTGATCAATAAAGAAAATAAAGAGTATATGGATGCAGCAATTCAATCGCTGACAGAGCGTGGGGAGTATTCAACTGGCTGGTCAAAAGCAAACAAAATCAATCTTTGGGCCAGAACAGAAAATGGAGAAAAAGCATACAAGCTTTTAAACAATCTGATCGGCGGAAATTCTTCAGGGTTGCAGTATAATTTGTTTGATTCTCATGGCTCCGGTGGTGGAGAAACTATGAAGAATGGGAATCCTGTATGGCAGATTGATGGAAACTTTGGGTTGACATCTGGTGTTGCAGAGATGTTGGTACAGTCTCAGTCTGGCTATACGCAGTTTCTTCCGGCAATTCCAAATGCATGGGAAGAAGGAAATATCCAGGGATTGAAAGCACGTGGTAATTTTACCATTGGAGAAAAATGGGCAAACGGAGTAGCCGAGACATTTACAGTACGTTATGATGGTGAAAACGAAAGCAATACATTTACAGGTTCTTATAAAAATATTACATCTGCAAAAGTATATGAAGATGGAAAAGAGATTTCTGTAAAGAAAGATGAAGAAAAAGGACGTATTTCTTTTAAGGCAGTTTCAGGCAGAACATATACCATTGATATGTTTGAAACAAATATGGATGAATTAAAAGAACAGGCAACAGCATTTTTGAAACAGATTCATCCAGATCTTGTTAAAGTAAAAGAAGAATTGGGGACAGCAATCGAACAGTCTTCCAAAGAACTGGGAAGCGTTTTGACAAAAGCAAAACAGATGGAACGATTGTATCGCATTTATCTGGAAGAAGCAGAAAAGGTTTATTATCTTACGGATAAGGAAGGCTTGACATATGTTCGGATTGATCAAATCTATACGCAATTAAGAATGTTGCGCAGGACGCTGCTGGAAAATACAGGAGACCTTGAGTATTATAAAAATGAAGAAAATCAGTTTTCAGCAATTGTCAATCAACTGAACAAACAGATGGAAAACAGAGAGGTTACATTTAGTAAAGATTCTGGAATTATTGATGCAGCCAATCTTACACTGACTTTGAGTAAAAGCGAACGGGCATCGGATTATGACATTCGTTATACAATAGATGGCAGTATTCCAAGGAAGAGTTCTTCGCTTTATGAGCAGCCACTGCAGTTGAGCAAGGAAACGGATTCTGTTGTCAGGGCGGCATTGTTTTATAGAGGACAGAGAGTAAGTCCTATATATACGAAGACATATGTGACACAGGCAAGTCCAATTCAAAATGTAGAGGTATCCCATGCAGATGTTTGGGGAGAAACCTATACAAAAGAAAAAATGATTGACGGAAATTCTACAACAAGATGGGCATCTAAGAACGTAGATTCTTCTAAGCCGATGGAAATTACATTGACATTTGAAGAAAAAGAGGTACTTGCTCAGTTGGTGTTTGATTTATTTGTATCAAACAATAATGGAATCGGATCATTTGAAATCCAAGCGCTGACAGATGGAGAATACCAGACAGTGTATGAGGGTGTTAAAATGGGAGATATAGGGGATAAAGTAGGGGATATGGATGGTTCCAGTGCAGGATATCATGCATATTGTCTGGCAAAATTCCCGGAAGTTTTAACCAATTCTTTAAAAATTGTATTGAAAGAAGGATTTGTAGGAGAACCTTCATTGTATGAAGTGACAGCATTGTCGGGAAATGAAAAAACAGATAATGTAGGTGATGCATCAGAGTTAGAACGTATGCTTGAACTGGCTGAGGCAGCAGACAGGACATCGCAGGAATATGAAACTGCTCCACAGGAACTGAAGGGAGCATTTGAAGAAAGTATTTTAGACGGAAAAGAAGTAAGAACTGCCACACAGGATGTCATGGATTCCAGAACGGAATTTCTTCTGAACAGATATAATCGACTTGGATTTGGAGAAACGGATAAAACGATATTGGAAGAACTCATCGCTAAGGGTGAAGAAGCACTGAGTGGTGAATACACAAATGAATCTCTCTATCAGCTAAAAAAAGTGCTGAAAGAAGCAAAAGAAATGATGGAAGATAAAAATGTAAAACAACCTGCAGTCGATAAAATGGTACAAAATCTGAAAAATGCATTGAATAATTTGGAACAGGGAGGATTTGAAGAGATACAGATTCCTTCCACAGATTTACAGGGAAGTGGGAAATGGATCCAGGCAGGAAACTTTAAAGCAACGGAAGATGAGAACGCAGGAACATTGACTGGTAAGTTTAAGGGACATTCTATTCGTGTTGCGACGGTAAAAGGAAATGATCATGGAGTTATACGAATTACAATTCTGGATTCATCTGACAGACAGATTTATCAAAAGGAAATTGATACTTACGCGCCAGAACGAGAAGAAAGTGCAGAACTTATGAATGAAGAATTTGAAGAGGGAACTTATACAATTCAGTTTGAGCGTGTTGGAAAAAGTTCACAGGCGCAGGAAAAAAGAGGATGGGTTGAAGTTGGAGCGCTTACAGTTCGTAAGGAAAAGAAAGAATCAGTAGACAGGAGTAAATTGCAAAGAGAAATTCAGATTTGTGAAAAATTAAATTCTGAAGATTATACAAAGGAAAGCTGGGAGAAGCTCCAGGCAGTCCTTGAAAGTGCAACAGTGCTTTTGAAAAAGGCAGATGAAGAAACGTGTACTTCTGAGATGAACGATAAGGCGGTAGAAGTAAAGACAGCGAGAGAAAATCTTCAAAATGTTACGGTAGATACCGATGCATTGAAAGAACTGCTTCAAATAGCAAAAGAAATTTCAGAGGATGGATACACAAAAGAGAGTTTTAAAGCATTGCAGGAAGGTATTCAGGAAGCCGAAAAATTGTTGAATGGTACTTGCACACAGGAAACAGTAGATAACATGATAGCTGTTTTGAAACAGCGCATTCAGGGCTTGCGTGCAGATAAGACAGAACTTCAGAAAAAATATGATGAAATTAGAGATATGACACAAGGACAGGTGACAGATACATCCTGGAAAGAATTTATAGAACTTAAAGAACAGGCAAAAGTTACTTTGGATAACGAGAATGCGACACCTGAAGAAGTGGCTGAAATTCTAGAAAAGTTAAATCAGTTTGAATTTGTATATCAGGAGGAGACATTCCACGTAACAATCAAAGCCAATGACAACAGTATGGGAACTGTAACCATTGATTCAGCAGACGGAAGCTACAAAAAAGGAGAAAAAG
>OBZF01000771.1_pt1 | contig 13008 bp, 7 predicted proteins | sample 1495521 | NCBI WGS metagenome assembly OBZF01 (sample SAMEA2580234, study PRJEB22360) | human gut metagenome | biome: human gut; feature: human-associated habitat; material: faeces | place: Denmark | collected 2008/2010 | reverse complement strand
TAAGCCATTGCCGTATTATTCCTGCCGTTACTGAGCGAGTTCCCGTTCCATGTTTTTCTCAAAATCCGGATAATGCTGTCATCAGAAATGACTTGCCTGTTTAATTGGTTCAGAAAACTTTCCACCCAGGATTCGTCCCGTACCAGAACAGGTTCTCCTTGCACATCCCTGATAACGGTTTCTGTCATCGTATTGGGTATGACAGGTTCCGCTGTTTCCGGTACAAAGTGAAAGGGAACAGGATTTGGATTTTTCCATAAGTCCGGATCATAGGAGAGATAATTCCCTCTGGCCAGGTCGGTGGTGCTCTTGTCTATCCAGGGACAATCAAACAATTTTAGTAGTTGGTTGTATAGATCATAGTGGTAAAGTGACTCATAGTTATCATGTAGGATAATCGCTTTAAAGCCAGTTCCACTAGGGGTAACAAAATAAGTATAAACACATGGGAATCCTTGCAACCACCTGCCAAATGTCTTCATATTTTCCGGTTCAATATGATCAAAGTCAAGAGCTGTAAATGAAGAATAGAGCACGCATTCATTTTTATTTTTAGATTTAAATACGCCATTCCATGTAACTGCTGGAAGAAGTGCTTTTTTCTTAGCTTTCTCTTCTTTTGATTTGGCTTTCCTTACTGCCTCTATTTTAGGTTTAAGATGATAGTAAGTATCATCCCGAATAATTTCCAGAAGTTTATCAATATCATATACTTGCGGATTCAAGACATCTGTGATCTTCTTGAAAAGGGAGACTTTTCGTCTGGTATGAGATGTAATCCTGAATACTGCCGTCAATTTTCCTTTTACTTTTGAAGTCCTATCTTCACAAGTCAAATAATTAGCAATATCGGAAGCACTTGGCTTCCCCTGTATATCTAATTCTTTATAGATCTTTTGAAGAAGCTCCTTGATCTCTGACTTTGTATATTCCTGACTTACATTCAACGCTTTCATCAGCCTCTTAGCAATTTCACTTTTTGGCAACTTGTCGAAGGGAGTTGGAACTAGAGCCTGTTTTATATAATCTTCTCTCCAATATAATGCTTCAAATCCTTCCTTACCCAAAGCTGTATGATATTCCCTAAACTTGTTCTCAATAAAACTGCATTCTTCTAAAAGTTCTGGCGTATCATTATATAAGGCACAATACATCTTTGCTTTTCTTGAAAACAGATTATCCTTAGTCCATTCTACAAATATTTTCTGTACCTCCAGATTGTCACTGTCGGAAGCCTTCAATACATTTACACCTGTTTTCAACGCACGATACATGGAGAAGTCGCTGTTATAAATTTGCTCTGATACTTCCCAAGCTCTTCTGTCAGCAATTTCCAGTATATCATTCTTAACGACATGTACATTATTATCAGCATCTTTGATAATACAGCAATAATGCTTTTTGTGTCCCTCGCTTCTTATATCATTTTCCATCAACCGTAACTGATCATCTTTATTGGGGGCAGCATTGTAGTTTTCAATTTGACGGTTGGTCTTTTCATTCTTTTCTCTAACAGAGTTTTCTAGATCGTTTTTTGTTATCTTCGCTTTTTTAGTTCTAAAATAAAGAGTAGCTGAATTTCTGAACGGATTCTCTTCAAGTCGCTGCCTCCCCACTATCTGCTGGAGATCCACCGAAACATCTATAGTCATACAACTAACTTGTGGATTAGCAAATATATAGGAATAGGCATTGGTAGAATAGAAATCTGCACCGACATATACAGTAGAAGTGCAGAAAGTAAACATTTTATGTGTTTCACCTTTTTTCGGTATATCACCAATGTTAAACTTCATTCCGGTATCTCTTGACAGGCTATCCAGCTTATGGAGATTTTCTGTTTTGGCAGAACATATTATAATGACTTCCTCCGGCTTAAGGTTATTCTTTCTAATTATCTTCTTAATTTCGGCAACACTATTTATATAAAACACAGCTTCCTTCGCAATAAATGTTTGCCCATTTACTATCGTTGATTTTCCATTACCGGAGCGATACTTTTCAATCAGATCGGAACATAGTTCTGATACAGACTTCTTCGATTTCACAACTTCAACATTAGGCAACTGTGTCATAGCTTCCGACCAAAGAAGCTCATATACAGTCAGATCCTTAAATTGCTCTATCTTATCTAGATATGATTCCAAGTATGGCGTAGCTGACAGATAGACAACAGTCGAAAATCTCTGAAGTACTTGGTATAATTCATATTCTGTAACCGCCTTGTATTGGCAATCATAAAATATAGCCTGAAATTCGTCTACTACTACTATCCATTGAGACAAATCCTCGCCAGAATCTTTTAGAGCTTCCATGATTTTCCTAAGCGAATCATAGGTAGTAAGTACCTTGTTCCCTCCACTTTTAATATATCCGGTTAGGCTATCATTGAAAGCGAGTATATCAGTAGATGAAGTTGTTCTGCTCTCAAAATACTTCTTCTTATCACCTGTGAATCGATAAAGGTGAAGGTTATCTTTCAGGTGTTGGGAATACTTGTTATAGAGCAGATGCTTTCGGGGACTGGCTAATATGACTTTCTTGTCGGATCTAATATAAGCCTCTGTTGCTCCGCATCCGCATATCCTTTTATTTAATATATAATGTTGATTGGTTGGCAAAGTATTCCATAGTTCTTGCCAGTCTGACAGGTGTTCAATCCCGTCAGGTACGTTTAATGTTATTTTATTCATACTTTTATAAGATTAATGGGGAAAGTTGGAGACAGAGAAGTATACGAAAGTAGTGAGTATGACATAGCCGATAGGATGTATGTAAATATTTTATTCTTCGAAAAAGCTTACTCTTTAAGCAAAAGTACTCTTTTTGCACACTTTTTTATTTATATTTTATACTTCCTTTGGAAGCTATGTATAACTTATACACTCCGTTCCATAGCTATTTGCCTCCAGCTAACTCCGGTTATACAAAATTTATGGTTTATCTGTCGTTTTATCCAGATCACCCTTAGTCTTTTGTGAGTAGATATTCAGGGTTACTCCGAAAGTACGCAGAAGGAAATTCTTTAATCCCAGGTAGGCTTCGATCTTTGGATAATCCCTTTCACATATTCCTCTGATATCTTTGAGAGACACATTAATAACCAAGCCTTCATGTAGATCGTATCTCTCCTGTAACCTTTCGATATCCTCCCTGTATTTTCTGGGTATTCTCTGTGGAACTGTTTTTTCGATAACATCAGGACAGTTCGTAACCTGACGGTCTAGTATAGAGCTATCGTTCTTACTTGACAATATTATATTTGGTTTCATTACATATATCAAGTTTTCGAGGGATTTGAACGGCGAAACAGATATTTTTTTGAAGGAAAAGAAATGGTCAGGCTAACCCTGAATTTCTTTTTATCCGTCTGTCCCGGGAAGGTGTCCCAGAAAATATGTATATTTTGGAATTTTATCTATGTGATGTAAATAATACGAAATAGATATTTGTGTGTAATCTATTGATAATGTTTGTAACTATACAAATACTTACTATATCATGTCTGTAATTATGCTTGTTTACGAATGATAAAAAACATAATTTTGGAGGGTATTTTATATAAATTTCATGCCTAAAATACTGAAAAATGTGATATCCGGGACAGTGGGATTGTTAGTTCTGGGACAAAGGGACAGTGGATAACTCAAGGAAAACTTAGGAATCTTCAGATAAACAAAAAGACTGAAACTCATTATTGAATTCCAGTCTCCATTGCATGATTACGTAAAAGTCTTACAGGATATGGTCTTTTATATCAGGCTGCGTTGTCGGGTAATTGTGCATCCTTAATGGTATCCACGCTGGATTCTCCACTGTCCTTATGCTTTTGAACCACACGGTCAATAGCAGATTTTGACAGTTTCATATGATCTGCTATTTTCCTGACGGAGTATCCTTTTCCACGCAGGGTGAGAATCTCCTGTTCCACCTCTGGTGTAAGCTTGCTTTTACCCTGTGCCAGCAGGTCCTCTTCCTCACATTCCCGAATGAATTCCAAATGGAGATAGCCGTCACTGCGAATCTTAAAATACCGTACTTTATCAGGAATGGCATTGCTGCGTGACTTGAGAACTTTGACATACACCTCAGTAGCATTACATTTGGCCATTGCAAGCACATTATCCGCCAAGTCAGTCAGTTTGGCGGAACCGGCCAGGTCCTGCATCTCAATAGGTTTGGATTTGTCCCGCTTTCTTGTATGCATCAGCGTTATCACTGTTACGTTATAGCGTCCACAGATTAATTTCAGCCTTTTCATCAGCTCCTTTGCAACTCTGGCCGTGACACTTCCTGTTGCCGCCACTGTGATACTGTCCAATATGAACAGCACCTTTTTTTATTCCATTTTTTTGCAATGGTTTCTATTTCGGAAAGAATCCTTTCAAGGTCTTAGGTGAAGTTCACTTTGATTTCTTATGACTTTATTTGTAATTATATAAATCTCAGTATTGCTAAGATACAAAATCTCGATTTCAAATCAAAGTTTAAAGAAAATCATATTATTGCATCTTTTACGCTTCTATATACGCTCTTGTAATCAGATATTTATAAATTCTTCAGGTTTTCGACGATGTCATCAATTGTGTGAATTGAAGTGTTTAGTGCAAGCTTATCAGCTAATGATGGACTAAATCTTAAAACTTCATCTTTCGTTATTTTATGCCAAATTGGTAAAATAACCTTGTGCCCATTCATTTCTCTGGCAACCATGCCATTCAATTCATATTCCGTCCAATTCTTCTTGACAAAGGAAGGGGAGATTATGACAATTCCATAATTAGCATTGGATAAACCATAATCTATTTTCTTTCGGAGACTATCTCCGATTTTTAGTTCAAACTCATCATACCAAACTTCAAAACCATTATTCCTTAATGCTTCGGCTAAATCTCTAACAATATCATCTTTATCTTCTGAAGCATGTGAGATGAAAAAGTCATATTGTTTAGTCGGCTCCGGAATATCCTCTGTCGAAACCAATTTATTATTTTGTGTTGAATAATTTTGGGCGATAAGAGTCTCCAAATGTCTTTTTTGAATTTCAATTTCACTTTGTAACTTCTTTTGGAACTTTAATTGGTCATCTTGTAGTTTCTTTTGTTCGCTTTGTTGTGCTTTTAGCAACTCTTGCCTTTTTTTCCCCAGTTCTGCTGACTTTGTTGCAATACTTTTTTGATAGCTCGCAATTTTGGTTCTGCAATTAAGAATATCCTTTTGATATCCATCTATTTGCCGTTGCTTTGAGTTAAGAGTAGAAATAGAAGTATTTTTATTGATAGTTCTATGCACCGAGTCTATCTGTTTATTCTTATCAATTTCTTTTTTGTTTTCATCAGCAATTTTCTTCTGCAAATCTGCAATATCTTTTTCTAACCGATTTATCTGATTTTGATAGTAAGATGAATTCATTTTTATATCCTTGTTTAAAAATTATGGTTTACAGTAAATAACTTATCAAAGATAGTGAAATTTTCCGATTGATGAACTCATAAAATAAAGTTTCTCTGGCGAAATTTTGCTTGCATTGATAAAGTAACTATTTTAGTACATGGAAAATATAAATTAAATCGTATATTATGGTAGAATATTTTATTATAATTTGAATTAGAGGAGGGATCCGGTGAAGCGAAATGATAAATATTCAATATATTTCAGGGTCTGAGTGAGGGATAGAGAAATTAAAGTTCCGACAGGAATTGATATTTAAAAAGAACGTTGGGAGGATACAAAGGAGGAGTCAACAGGTTTGATATGAAATCTGAAGATTTAGACTTTTACGTAAGTTTTACTTCAACAGTTATCGTTTTCGCCTTCATGAATTTACTCAGTTGCTCTCGGAATAAAAGCATTGTAAAAAGTAGATAAAGGCCTCAATCGGGGCATAGATATAGATATGAAGAAAGAAAATGTTATTGAAAAAGGAATGGTGGCGATTAAAGGCATCACAGCAATGATACCTGTACTAGGAGGTACTTTAACTTCTGTTTGGTCAGATATAGATGCAATTCAAGCTAAGCGAAAGCACGAACGGCTTGAAGAATTTTATCTTTCCTTAGAAATGGAAGTTCAAAAGATTAAAGAGCAAATTAATGAATCATACATCAATCAACCTGATTTTCTTGATGTGTTTGAACAAACTGCTAGGCATATTGTAAATGAACGTAAAGAAGAGAAAAGAATTTTGTTTAGAAATATTTTGCTTAGTAGCATTACTGCAAAAGAATGCAGCTACGATAAAACGGAAAAATATTTAAGAATATTAGAACAAATGAATGGTTTGGAGTTACTAATTTTGCGAATTCTTCAAAATCCTTCAGAATTTAATCGGCAAAATGGAGAGAAAATAAAAGATCCCAATGCTCCAACACCTGGCTACAGAAACCTGATAATCTATACCAGAACTTATTTTTTCATAGAGATGTTGAGCGAATTATTAAATGCTGCCCAAGAAGATGTTGCCGAAAGTATATACTATCTTGAAAGTAATAGACTTATTGTTGATAATGTTTCATTATCAAAATTGCAAACCAACGGTCATCCCATTCGTACTTTAGAGGATAAATTGACTTCTAAAGGGAAAGATCTTATAGCATTCATTATTCGATAATTGCATAAGTAAAACAATTCGGGATTTTACGAAGGAATTAAAGGTGTAGTAAAGTAATTTGACAAATTGATAATGTTGAGCTATATAGGTTACTCTTTGACTTAAGTGCTAATATCTTATCTCTCCATAGGAAAAGCATAGCTAAAAAAGCAGAGAGATATTGAGAAGCTGATCAAAAGGTTTAATGAATTATGTGACATTGAGCGGGAATCCACTAATGAAATAAAAAATGAAATGGCGGGGTAAGCTAGAGGCAAATACTCAGTGAGCGAAGCGAATGATGATAGCATAACTTCCCGAAGGGGAGGGCACTATAAAATATTTTGTGTAAATTGAAATACGGGATTCATATTAGAGTCTCGTATTTTTATTTTATACATTTGTAAAATGAAGAAGATTATGAAAGAAAAGAATCATGTAGTGCCAGATGAAGTATTAAGTAAGGAGTTCCTTAGCCAATTCAAAACAGAATCCAATGTGAGCAAGTTTCTTAAACAGTTACATGCCCAAGTATTGGAGAAGATGCTTGAAGGTGAAATGGACGCATATTTAGGCTATGAAAAGAATTCTATAGCCGGGAATAATACCAGTAATTCACGTAATGGCAGCTATCCGAAGAAAATCCAAACCGAACATGGGGAGGCTGTTATTTCCATTCCCCATGATCGTAACAGCCAGTTCGAACTGATTGCAATGCCCAAACACGAAAGCAGTGGACTTTCGATAGAAAAGCTTGTTATTTCCTTATATGCCAAAGGAATGAGTGTTTTCGATATAGAGGAAGAGATGTGTGAGATTTATGAAATAGAACTCTCTACATCAGCCATTTCCATCATTACAAACAAAGTAAACCAGGCCGTTCAGGAATGGCAGAACCGCCCTTTGGATCCGGTTTATCTGATAGTCTGGATGGACGGAATCGTCTTCAAAGTACGGGGATAACGGCAAGATCATAAACAAGACCGTTTATCTTTGTGTCGTCCTGAAGCAGAATGGCCTGAAAGAAGTTCTTGGCATGTGGGTTGGCAAATCGGACAGTTCTTCTTTCTGGATGGGTGTACTGACTGATTTAAAGGTACGTGGAGTGCAGGATATACTGATTACCTGTATCGACAACCTGAATGGATTTACGGATACCATTCGTACCGTATTCCCTCAGTCGTCCACTCAAATCTATGTGGTACATCAGATCAGAAACTCCTGTAAATATGTCGTTTATAAGGACAAGAAAGAGTCTACGGCAGATATGAAGAATATCTATAATGCACCCAATAAGGAAGTTGCTGCCACAGAACTTGATAATCTGGAAAAGAAATAGGGAAGAAAGTACCCTTATGCCATACTTTCATGGAGAAACAACTGGGATGACCTGACTGTTTTCTTCCAGTTTTCACTGGAAATCAGAAAAATAATCTATACCACAAATCTCATTGAAAATCTCAACGGGAAAATCAGAAAGTACACGAAATCAAAGTTTTTATTCCCTTCTGATGATGCCGTGAAGAAAACAGTATATCTGTCACTAATGGAGATTGAGAAGAAATGGACATAGCCAATTCATAACTGGGGATTGATTATGAACCAATTTATGCTTATTTTTGAAAACAGAATACAGATATAAGAGGAAACTTACAACTGAATCCTGTTTCAATTTACACAAAAAATAGGACAGTGCCTTAAAAAACAATAATGCGTTCTTCTCTGCGGCTACGCTCCGCCTCATAGCAGATGAGATGGCTTTCTACAGAAACATCGATGGCAGTAGCGAGAGATTTTTTGCTGGAACGGACGGCTTCAATGAAATCCTCCATCAAAGCCAAGTCTGCTCCTGCATGAAACGGAGTGCCGGCAATATCCGAAAAATCATAGACCGTTTCTTCCCTTCCGCAAAACCGTTTTACGCGTAAAGTCGTTTCATCTCCGTCTATTTCTCCTTCCGTCAGGCAAATGTGTGTTTCCCGATTATCTTTCAAAGTAAATACATCCATTGAGAAATTAATCGTTACTTCACTTTCCATTTCCATAGATACAATCTGATGGTCTACCACATCGTTGTCACAATGATATACACAACGCCCGTAAATCCCTACATGTAATTGGTATTCAATCACATCATCAATCGTTTTACCCTCCGGTACATCAAAATTAGCGATCCACTCACGACGCTCACGATATAACTTTACAGCCGAAAACGGACAATCATTTTCAACACTGCAATCAATGCACCGATCGGCTGAACCTTTTGGGGCATTCGCACTGTGAAACCAACGCAGAGAACCGAACGAGGTTAACTTATGGCAACGGGTGCGTGTAAGCCATAACAGAAAATCGATGTCATGACAACATTTGGAGATAAGCATCGGATTGGTTATTTCCTCTTTACGCCACATGCCTCTCACAAACCCATGTGTAGAACGGTCTATTCCTACTGATGAACGATGATTTATTGAAATAATTCTACCTAATTCTTCAGTGTCAATCAGCTCTTTGATCTTCATGAAATACGGATGATATCGTAATACATGGCAAACTGCAACGATAACCCCTTTTTCTTTTGCAGCCTTGCCAATGGCAATGCATTCTTCCAGTGTCTGGGCTATAGGCTTTTCCAACAAAACATGAAACCCTTTGCGGATGGCCATCATGCTTGGCTCAAAATGCATGTTTTCGGGTGTACATATCAGGATGGCATCCGACTTGACAGGATTGTGAAAAAAAGTCTTATAATCGGAGTAACACTGCGAAGCGTCCAATCCAAAGCGTTCCGCTACTTTATTACGCCGGATGTCATTTAACTCCACAACTCCGACAAGCTGTACCTTGTCAGGGTTTATTTTTGCATATTCCAGATATTTGTTAGCCCGGTTACCGGCTCCTATCACTACGATGGAGACCGGTCTGCGGGCATCATTTGCCTTGATATTCATAAAGAAGTATGAAAGCTATCTTATTAGTTTTTTATTTGCTCAAATCCTTGATACGGATATTACGGAATTTCACTCCTGCACCATGTCCTAGAAATCCGATATGTCCCGACTTGTTGAAGAGTCCGGGATGATTCTTCCTGTCTACAGTATGTGGGTTCTTTGTAGAACCGTCTTCCGATACGTTGTGTCCCTGGCATGCTTCACGAATGTTTCCATCCAGTATAATTTCACCGTTTACAGTTACGGTAATACGATCTCCTACTGCACGGATTTCCTCGGTATTCCATTCACCTAATGCAGGGAACTTCACTCGTTTGGCAGGAATGATACCGTATACTGACCCATGTTGTTGATATTCACGTAATCCTTTATAAATAGGAGCGTCATGATCTAGTATTTGAATTTCCATACCTTCATATGCTGCGTCCACTCCCATCGGAGTGCGAATGCCTACGCCATTGTTGACACCTTCACGCATAAATGCAAACTCAAAGCGAAATACAAAATCGCTGTATTCTTTTACTGTATAGAGGTTTCCGCTACCACCGTATTGTGCAGTCACGTAGATAGTTCCGTCTACAGGTACATAGTCGGTTGTATTTCCTGTCCACTTGTGCATGGAAGTACCATCGAATAATATCTCAAATCCCTCCTTTGCTTCTTCTGCAGGAAGGTTGAATTTCGGAGTAGAAGGAAGTTCGCGGATGTACATCTCTCGGTATTCTACAGGTGTGCCTTCTCCTATCAGCATCAACTGACCTTTCACATAAGCCGGAATATTACGATCGCAGGAGTTTTCAAGGATAATATTGGTGGCGGTCACCACACCGTTCACACTGACAGTCACCCGGTCGTTCAATACCTTTACATAAACTGTATTCCATTCACCTGCTATATTATCGGCTACTTTTTCCGGTGTATTTTTTGTTTTTATGTTGCCGGACAAAGCCCCGGATTTATCACCGCCTAAGTCTATTTGCCGAATAGAACGCACGCCCAAACCTGCCTTGCCTGTGCCTTTCCATTCAAACCATAGTTCAAAGTTCTCATAATTGCCAGTACCCAGAATGGCATTTTTACCACCGGTATAAGCTATTCCATTTTCTGTAATCTTCCAAAGATCGCTAGTTGTGGCAGTCAATGCTTCGTGTTTTTTGATTTTCTTGGGATTCATTGAAGCCTTCTGAGCCGGATTCAACGCAATTACTGTCCATTCGGCATTACCGAATATCGGAATGTAGGCTGCCTGCGGAAGTCTTTGCAATATGGCATTAATGTCATCGATGGCATAACCGGCATCCGCATGACCAGCTTCCTTAAAACATGCAATTGCTTTTTCCAAAGCTTTGCGTACCGGTTCACCGCCGAAATTTTCAGAGTTCTTTGAAGCGATAGTTCTTACTGCCTCGGCAGCAGCTTCAGCCGTAGCCTTATTATCCATGTATTTTTCAACCAACATCAAAGCCTGATAAGTATGAGTTTCACCCAACAGGTTAATAAGGCGATTCTGTACTTTCACATCGGAAGCAATTTCCAATGCCCTGCGATACAATTGGTATTTTCGTATCGATGTATGGGCAGACTTGGCAACCAAACTTGTGTAGCGGTTTAATGCAGCTTGAGCATTCGTTTTGTCATTAACTGCAATGTTATAGAGAACCTCGATCATTTTTATATTGTCAATATTCACCAATGACGCGAATGCTTCCTGTTTGTAATTGCCATTGTATCCTTTTAGAATCTCAGCAATGGATTCAGGATTACCCGCTTGCGCAAGAACCGGATAGTACAAGGAAGGATTACAGGATTTGTTGACATATGGAATTACGGTAGCATATTGTTTATCTTTAGGCAAAGGCAGAACTGCGTTCCGCATCGCTTTCTGAATTTGAGGAATGTTCTTGCCACTCTCTTTTTCAATCAATCGGCTGAGACGTTCAAGATCTGACGGACCTACTACACCCTCAAGAGCCTTATAGGCAGCAGTGCGTACATCGTTTTCTGGTGAAGTCAGCATATTAAACACTTTATCGGTCGCTTCGTCCATACTGCGTGTAGAAGCAAGATTTAGTGCGGCAATCCGAATGGCTTTGTCCGCATCCAACGCTTTCATGATATTGTTGTTGATTTTACCGTTAAATGAGAGCAATGCTTTGGTTGCAGCATCGGCATGATTACTATTCAGTTTTGCAATTAGAGCTTCCAATGCTGTATCGCCGCCAATCTTTCCGGCAGCAGTAATGGCAGCAATGGCAATCTCCTCGTCGTCGGAGTCCATATTGGTTATTACGGCATCAATCTGTGAAACTACATGATTAGTACCGAACCAATTTAATATGTCAGCCTTTACTTTCTTATTGTTCTTTGCCTTTAATGTCTTTGCCAGGTTTGCATATAAGGTTTCATCAGCAATGTTTTCAGATAGGCGTAAAGCGTTCACTCTATATTCACGATTACTGTCCTTCAAAGCGGCAAGGATGTAAGAGACAGCTTTTTTGCCCTCTGCTTCAATAATTACATCGAGAGCAGCACCACGTACATAAGCCTTGTCAGTATCTTTTAGCAGTTTTTTTGCTGCATTAGCTGCGATATGTCCCTCGTCGTTGACAACCATTGTCTTGAGTAGTCGCAAATAGCAAGCAGTAACATCTGTTTCCGGTATCCACTCATACTTCGCTGCTTTGGCGGCTTTCTCCAATGTAGAAAGGGAGGCGGATGAACCGCAAATACTCAATGCGTGATAGATTGCTTTTTGAGTTGGAGCGTCTGCATTCTTCAACCATTCCAACAGTATAGGTTCGGCCGTTTTCAGTCTTTTTACGCCGACAGCATAGGCCAGTTTCTCTCGAGGAGCAACCTCTTTCTTAATGAGATCAAGAAGTACCTCGTTTGCCCCTTCAGTATGTGCCAGTCCGTTGATAGCCCATTCTGCCAGATAAGCATCATGCAGGTATTTTACAAAAACAGGGATGTCCTCAACTGTTGCACAACGTTGCAACTGGCTCATTAGGAATGCTCGGTTTGGATTGTCAGTACACTTTTCAATGGCTTTTGCTAAACCTTTTCTCACTTCAGCCCTTTTGTCTGCTTTATCCGGAGCGGTAACATAAGAAACTACACCATACAAAGCATGCTCAATGGAAGCGTTCTTACCTTTGTCTGCCGGAACAAGCATTTCTCCCAACAGAACTATGCCGGCAGTACCGGTGGACATCAGTTCATTCATTATGTTGTTGTAGTCTTGTTGTTTGGCAGCAGGAAGCTGGTCTAACGCATCAGCTATAATAGTGGCAATAGTACGCTGGCGGGCATCCTGTGCCGCAATACTCCACGGCAATAAAGCTGCAAAAGTTAATGCCCAAAATATCTTTTTCATATCTTTCATTTTTCAGTATTAGTAGATTAAAGTTTCCAGGGATTTCTCATCGGCTGGTCAATCAATTGATTGGGGGGGTCGTGCCAAAGTCTATA
>OBZF01000763.1_pt1 | contig 13156 bp, 9 predicted proteins | sample 1495521 | NCBI WGS metagenome assembly OBZF01 (sample SAMEA2580234, study PRJEB22360) | human gut metagenome | biome: human gut; feature: human-associated habitat; material: faeces | place: Denmark | collected 2008/2010 | reverse complement strand
CGTTGACTCCTTTACATGATTGAAAGCGGGCGAGCCAGGGGACTGGCTCGCCCGCTTTTTCATCGCGCTAGCGCTTCTTTGGGATCGACCTAAGGCGAGCGAACCATAGGGCTGCGGCACCCGAGGTCAGGAGCGCGGTGATGCAAGCGGCGATGGGAACTGATCCTGTTGCCGGTAGGTCCTGCGGTAGGGTACAGCGTTGAATGACGCTGTCCTCGTCATGTGACTCAAGTTTATCGCCGCCACCGTTGCGGCAAAGATCGACGCGCGCGCTGTTGGTGAGTGCGGTTTGGGGCGTATAAGCCGACGTTGCCTGCATATGTACGACTGCGCCCCGAGCGTCTGTGCCAAGGATTGCTTTGGCATCGTCAAGGTCGTCGTGCTCATCTTTGAGATCATCGCGGGTCCAAGAATCCGCATCGCTTCGAGTCGTAAAGTCGGCGGCTACCGCACCGTATTCAATTCGAATGCCTGTTACGACGGTATTGGATGCAAGGTCGAGCTCTTCCGCCTCGAGTGTGGTGGATTCCGTGGTCGAGACATCCGCCTTCCAGAGGCGCCAGCCGTCGTAATCGACGAGGCGATAGTCCTCACCAAGGCTCTCTTTTACTTCGTCGGACTCAAGCCAAGGATTTTCGTGCCCATCGTCAAGTGTCGCGTTCGCCGGTTCATCGACGTCTGTCGAGTCCAACGGCGTCGTGCGATACCACACGTTGCACAGACCGTTGAGGTCGCCGATGGCGACGGGGGTTTCGATTGAGACGAATCTCGCCGTGCCGTCTTTGGCGCACTCAAGATCATCGGTAATCGTAAACTCATCAACCCAAGTAGCGGAATCGTTTCGAGCATCGATGGTATAGGAGAAAAGCCCATCACTATTGGTTTGCGTCGTGGCGCGGTTTTTACCATCGCCGTTAGCCAACAGGCCCTTTTCGATAGGTTGGACAAGTTCCTGACGCTTGTCGACCTGCCCCTTGATCTCGATGGGCGCATCCTTCATCGCGACGGATTGGACTTCTCCCGTATCTTTTATTTCAAACGTTATCTCCTCGGCAAGGTCATAGGTCCGCGGAGACATCATTTCGCGCAACGAGTAGGTGCCGGGTGCAAGATGTTCGACGCGGTGCGGCTTGTCGGATGAGGTCCAGGAGTCTATTTCGGTTTTATCGGGACCATATAAGGTGAGCTGTGCGCCTTCCACTTCCTGCTCACCGCTTGCATCGACCTTGGAGATATCAACCTTGGTGTAATCGTCGGATACGTTAAGCCGTGCTTCTACAACGGGTGTTTTCTGGTCGGCATAAGTAAGGTCGACAATATGGGATGTCCGATCGAGTAAGAAGCCTGCCGGCGCTTGAGTCTCGACAACCTCGTAGCGTGCGGTGCCAGATCCCAGCGGGAGGTCGTCCGCGCGTGCTTCTCCAGTTTCATCCGTCGTGACGGTCGTGACAGTCTCACCGTCGAGCGCGGCAATGCTACCGTCGGGGCGCACGATATCACCCGAGGCACGGATCTCAAAGACGGCGCCCGCGAGGCTGCTGCCGTCTACGGCATCGGTTTTAACGATCCTGATGTTTCCGGTCGCGGCGTGGTCATAATACGAGGCGATTGCAACGGGCGTTAGGTTCATGTCGGCGGGTATGTTTACCTCGATCTCCTCGCCGACAAGATAGGGCTCTTTGGCCGAGGTTTCGCGTACATAATAGGTGCCCGACACGAGCGATTCGGGCAGTGTGACGGTCCCGGTCGCGTCAGTCGTAAAGGTGTCCATTACGTTATGTGTTGGATACCAGCAAGTTTGTGAGACAGATTCGTGATTGCTGTCGAGTAGTTGGAAGGTGAATCCGGCTAGTGGAACAGAAGCGCCTGTCTGGGCATCGCGTTTTACAATCTGGAGATGCGTCGACAGAGCGTGGTTGTCCACGATATATTGAAGCTCGGCGCCGTTGGAAATCTGATTGGCCCCGACGGTCCATTCCCCTGCACGTTTAAAACCCTCGGGGACGGTTTCCGGAACCTCGCGAACCGTGTAGCCGGCACGGTCGTATGGGACGGCTCCGTGGACACCGGCGGGTCGCTTACCTGTGCCGAACCATGCTTCGGGCTGGTCTTTGGTGGAGGCAAAGCCATAGATGTTTGTGGTCAGTGTGCCAACAACCTGCTGAGAGCTGTTGCTGACAACCTCAAAGACAACACCACCCGCCGGCTGCTCCAGGCCGGATTGGTCGCTATTGCCGTAATCCTTGAATTTGGAAATCTCAAGGTCAAACGCAATGGGGATATCGGAAACGCGAGATTCGATCTCGATCACACCTGAATCGCCGAGCTGGTCGGCTCCGACGGTATAGGTCCAGCTGTCGTTGGATGGCAGATAGCCCTCGGGGGCTTTTGATTCGTAGATGGTAAAGGTTCCTAAGGGGACATCGGCGAGGGTGGCCCGACCGCTTTCGTCGGTCGTGAGGATTTGCGCCCATCCAGGGGTTGATTGTGACACACACGTGAACTCTGCTCCTGCGAGTGAAGAACCCACCTGGGGGCCGGCATTCGTCGCGGCATCGAGTTTTACGATACGCAGGTTGATGGTGCCGGGCTGTTCATCAATGGCGACCTGTCCACCGTCATTCCCCGTGGTAAAGGCGATGCGATCGCGACGGGGGACATAGCCGGCCGGCGCCTTCGTTTCAACTAGGTAGTATGCCGTGTTGGGCAGAAGTGTTGCTTGCGCTCGACCGTTGCTGTCCATCTTGATGGTGCCGACACGCGCGCCGCTGGCGCTCTCAAAAATATCGAATGTTGCCCCAGTAAACTGATAGGTATTGTTTCCGCTGGTAATAACGGTGTTGGCAGACTGCTTTTGGAAGGAAACAGAGACCGCCGGCAGTACATGGAGCATGTCTTGACGTTTGCTGCCGCCCGATACGGCCCCTAGATAGCGTCGCGCGCGGTGCGGAGCGGCTTTGATGCTTCCTGATTTTGCGCTGTCGTGGAGCCACCGCGCAGCCGCCACGACTTCATTGTCGGCGGTAAAGTGTCCGCTCTTGGTTTTACCCTGAGCGGTCGTGTAGGAGTAGGTGCCGTCGACATGGGTAGTGCCGTTGAGCATCCATACGGCAAGCTGGGTGGCGGCGCGGGCGCGATCGGGTGAAAGATGGTAACCGCCAAACGACGTGGCGGTAGGATATCCGTGACAAACGATTGCCGCGAACTCGTCGTCGAGCCACACCCAGCCTTGATCAAAGTTGAGCCATGGGCCGCCCGGTTTGGTGGGGCCGGGGCGCTCCTGGTTCATGCAGTAGGCAATCGAGGTGTCTTGAGCTTCATACTTACCGATGAAGAAGGGTCCACAATCATCGCTAATAGTGCGGAAGCCGAGCTGGTCGTAGCCATCGACGGCAAATGCGGCTCCCGGTGCCAGGCAGCCGAAAAGCAGGAAGAGGAGCAGGAGCAGCGGACCTGTTGCGATTGCGCTGTGGACAGAGTGCGTGGGTGCGTTGGACATGGCTGCTCCTTATCCCTCGTGCGTCGCACGGGGAGGCTGCGACGCTTGGGATGAGGCTACCGCCATGGTTCATGCGGGTAAGTACCAGAAGCTGACCAAAAGCTTGCCCGATTTCTGACAAATCGAGCTCAAATACAACAATCAAGCAAAAGCGCAGGTAGAAGATAAGGGGAACAGGAAGCCAAAGGTCCTCGTCTCCACAATTGACGCGATTTTCAAACGAACCTCCACAGCTAAAACAAGCATCGCCACTCTTGTATCGAACAAGACAACCGCGTTATACTAGCCAACACAAGCGGGCATCGCCAAGTGGTAAGGCATCAGCTTCCCAAGCTGACACTCGCGGGTTCGAGTCCCGTTGCCCGCTCCATTCGAATTTCAGGCACGGCAACGTTTCGTTACCGTGCCTTTTTCAATAAAGTGCCGGGACTCGAACCCGACAGGGTGCGAGCGTTAAATAAACGCGAAGCGTTTATAGCGAGCAGGCAAGGTCGCCGATAGGCGGCCGCAGCCGGTGCGGATTTGCGAAGCAAATACGCGGACGTCCCGTTGCCCGCTCCAATTCCAAAATGTTAGGTTAATGCCTGCTGCCCATACTTGCACCTGCGCACGGTACAATGGATGGGTTACGACCAACGTGCCAATAACCAAAAAGGAGCCGCTATGATCGATCGCTATACCCGCCCGGAGATGGGACACATTTTCTCCCTCGAGAACAAGTACGCCATTTGGCAGGAGATCGAGGTCTTGGCCTGCGAGGCCCAGGCGGAGCTCGGCAAGATCGGTATTTCCAAAGACGAGGCCCAGTGGATCCGCGACCATGCCAACTTTGAGAAGGCGAAGGTCGATGAGATCGAGGAAGTCACGCGCCACGACGTCATTGCCTTCCTGACCAACATGAAGGAATACATCGATGCCGATGTTCCCGAGGGCGACCCCAAACCCAGCCGCTGGGTTCACTATGGCATGACCAGCTCCGATCTGGGCGACACGGCCCTGTGCTACCAGCTCACCCAGGCCTGCGACCTGATCATCGAGGATGTCAAGAAGCTCGGCGAGATTTGCAAGCGTCGCGCCTTTGAGGAGCGCAACACGCTCTGCGCCGGCCGTACTCATGGCATCCATGCCGAGCCGATGACCTTCGGCATGAAGTTTGGCTCTTGGGCCTGGGAGCTCAAGCGCGATCTGGACCGTCTTGAGGATGCCCGCAAGAACGTTGCCTTCGGTGCTATCTCGGGCGCTGTCGGCACGTACAGCTCCATCGAGCCGTTCGTCGAGGAGTACGTCTGCGAGCATCTGGGCCTGGTCCACGATCCTCTGTCCACGCAGGTCATCAGCCGCGATCACCATGCCTATCTCGCCGGCGTTCTCGCCACCACCGCGGCCACCTGTGAGCGCATCGCTACCGAGGTTCGCAATCTGCAGAAGACCGATACACTCGAGGCCGAGGAACCGTTCCGTAAGGGTCAAAAGGGCAGCTCCGCCATGCCGCACAAGCGCAACCCCATCACCATGGAGAAGGTCTGCGGCCTGTCGCGCGTCGTGAAGGCCAACGCGCAGGTTGCCTTCGACAACGTCGCCCTGTGGCACGAGCGTGACATTTCGCACTCCTCTGCCGAGCGCGTCGCCCAGGCCGACAGCTTCATCGCCCTCGACCACATGTTCCAGTGCCTCATCCGCGTTATCGACGGCCTGCAGCTGTATCCCGCTCGCATGATGGCCAACCTCAACAAGACACGCGGCCTCATCTTCTCCTCCAAGGTCCTGCTCGCCCTCGTCGACACGGGCATCACCCGCGAGGACGCGTACGCCATTGTGCAGGAGAACGCCATGGCAACCTGGCACGAGGTACAGGATTGTGTCTCCGGCCCTACCTTTAAGGAGCGTCTCGAGGCCGATCCGCGCTGCACCGTCAGCCAGGAGAAACTCGACGAGATCTTTGATCCGTGGGACTTCCTCACCCGTATCGACACGGTCTTCGATCGCCTGGAGCAGCTGAGCTTCGAGTAGGTTCGGGCATAACGTTAGCTTTTTAGGGCGCTTTGCTGGTAATGTGTGTTGCCGGCAAAGCGCCTCGTTGCATTTAGGGAAAGACGGGGATAATAGTCGTCTCGAATAACATTCTGAGAGGGGATCGCATGATTTCGTTTGATTACAAGCCTCAGGGCGTTTGTGCTCGCAATATTCACCTTGACCTTTCCGATGACGGCAACAAGGTGATGGGCCTTGAGTTTACCGGCGGCTGCGACGGCAATCTCAAGGCTATCTCCAAGCTGGTCGAGGGCGCTCCTGCCGATCGCGTAATCGAGGTTCTCGCCGGTAATACCTGCGGTATGAAAAAGACCTCCTGCGCCGACCAGCTTACACGCGCTATCGAGGCCGCTCGCGCCGAGATCGCCTAATGGGTATCGCCGATCACATCAAGAACGGAATATCGCGTCGCGGCTTTGTGCTCGGTGGGGTTGCTGCGGGCGCTGCCACGGTGCTTGCCGGATGCTCGAAAAAAACGGGTACCAGCGATGATGCTGCCGGCGAGCCGCAGGTTATCAAGGACGATTCCAAAATCATCTCGATTACGGATGAGTACGAGGCAGTCGACATCGATCTTGAGCCGGCGGCGTCGTGGACGCTGCCTCTGGGTACGCTGCTGTACTACTGCGACGGCGATTACGCCGCGGCGATGATGGCGCCCGCATCGGCACTGCATGCCAACACACTCGGTGTGCTCAACCTGGGCGATGGCTCGCTTACCACATTAATCGAGGATCCTATCGAGGGCACGGGATATGCATTCTACGATGTCCGTGCCGGCGACGGCGTATTCGCGTGGGTTGAGATGAACTTTGCCAATTCATCGTGGAAGCTCTACGCTCAAAATCTGTCGGGCGCTTCGCTCTCTGGCGATGTGGTTGAGCTCGATCGAGGTGGCAAGGACTATGATCCGCCCCTGTTTACGGCGTTCGGGTCATCGGTTATCTGGTATAAAATGCCTTCGGCAGGCGGCAATAAAACGAGTAGTGATTCGTTTTGCTATCGTCGCTCGCTTGATGAATCTAAGGCCGAGACAATTTGGAAATCGACGGGCCGCTTTGCATCGGCCCCGCGCGCGAGCGACGGCATTTTGACCATCTCGCCGCGTGTCCGCAACGACGAGGGCGTCTACTACGGCATAACGGCAATCGATCTGACCGACGGCAACAACACCAAGCGTGCCCAGCTGGTCCTCCCTTCGTCAGTTTCGCCTTTCGAGGCCGTATATATGGGCGATACCTTCGTGTTTTCTATCGAGGCGGCCTATAGTGGCGTGGGCAGCCTGGGCAATATGGGCACGTATATCGGTAATGAGGGAGGGCCGTACCTCTTCCTGTCCCGCGAGCCGCTCGCATGTGCGGCTGGCAAGAAGAATAAATACCTTGTTAAGGTACAGGCGTCGCATTTCCTGATCGACACCTCTGCCAAGACCTATGGCTCGCTGCTGTCGCCCGACCGCGCTTTGGAGTATGGCGATTATCCAGCTACGGCGGGAAAATCGGACTCATTCCTTACGTACGCCACGGTGCGCAACAGCCAGGGTATACCAGAGACGGTCACTGCACGCCTATTCTCTCTTTAAGCTTAGAGGGGTTAAAAAGGCGCCAACAGGGGAATAAACGCGTTGTAATTGTGAGTACCGCCCGCCGAGCTGCCGCGTCATAGCGGCATCCGGCGGGCTCAGGTGCGTTAAAATGGGCTTGTTCTTAGCTAATTGAGACAGGGGGGCCGTGTTATGGCTTCAGATGCAAAAAAGATTCTGCTGGTCGAGGATGAGAAGGCAATCCGTGACGCCGTCGCTGCCTATCTCGAGCGCGAAGGCTACTGGGTTGTGGGCGTCGGCGACGGCCAGTCCGCGATCGAGGAGTTCGAGAAGCATCAGTTCGACCTGGTCGTGCTCGACCTTATGCTCCCCAAGATCCCCGGCGAGCGCGTTTGCCGCACCATTCGCGATACCTCGGATGTCCCCATCATCATGCTGACGGCTAAGGGCGAGATCGAGGACCGTATTATCGGTCTTGAGCTCGGCGCCGACGACTATCTGATTAAGCCGTTCTCGCCGCGCGAACTCGTCGCCCGCGTTCGCGCTCTGTTCCGCCGTGCCCATCAGGCCGACGAGCCCGCCGTCGAGGTACTCGACTTCGGCGATCTGGTCATCGATATCTCGGGCCACAAGATCTTGGTCGAGGGCAAGGAAGTCGATCTGACGGCTTCCGAGTTCAAGCTGCTCACCACGCTTGCCCGCCATCCCGGCCGTGTGTATAACCGCATGGAGCTGGTCGAGAAAGTGCTCGGGTATGACTTTGAGGGCTATGAGCGCACCATCGATAGCCACGTGAAGAATCTTCGCGCCAAGCTGGGCGATGATCCCAAGAAGCCCAAGTGGCTCTACACCGTCCATGGTGTCGGCTATCGCTTCGAGGCTCCGGCCAAGACCGATAAGTCGGACGAGAAATAGGGAAATCACATATGACACCTGCGCGCTTTGAAATCGGACAAAAGCACAAGCAGGAGAGCGAGGCGGGTTCCAAGGCTAGTTGGAACACGCCTCGTTCCGATTCACGGCCAACGATGAGCTATCCCTCGCGCATGGCACTTGCTTTTGCTCTGACATCGCTCATGACAGTATTGGTGCTGGTGGGCGTTGTCTCTGTTGTGTGGGGCACGGTCTTTTCGGATTACACACGCTCCAATATCGTCGAAATCGCAAATTCCGCTGCCGAGAAGTTGGCGATCTCATATGAGGAAAACGGCTCTTGGACCGCGGGAGAACTGCGCACGGTCGCAACGTCGAGTTTGGTTTCCGACGATCTGGGCATGCAGGTCGTCAATAAAAAGGGTGTGATCGTTTATGACGATTCCTGGCCCTCGGCAAGCGCCACCGCCGATGTACGCGAAAACCAGGCTACGACCGACGACACGAGCGGCAAGAGGGCATCGCATAGCCCGGTCTCGTCTGCTCCAACCGACTCCGATAGCGTTGCTAACGTCGAGATTGTAACGTCTTCCGGCGAGCATGTCGGACAGGTAAAGCTGTGGGCCATCGGCTCCGACGCTTTGCTCACTAAGGCGGACTCTGCGTTTAGGGAGAAGACCTTTAACGCCATGGCCCTCGCCGCGGTTGTTGCAATCTGCATTTCGGTCGTTATCGGATCGCTCGTGTCGCGCATGCTCACCAAGCCGATTCATCGCATCACCAGTACCGCAAAGCAAATCCGTGACGGCGACCTGTCGGCTCGCACGGGACTGCGCGGTGATGACGAGATCGATCAGCTGGGTGAGACCTTCGATGAGATGGCCACTTCGCTCGAGAAGGATATGAAACACGAGAAGCGCCTGACCTCAGACGTTGCACACGAGCTTCGCACGCCGCTTATGGCCATGCTCGCAACGGTCGAGGCCATGCAGGATGGCGTGTATCCCACCGACGATGAGCATTTGGAGACCGTTGCTTCCGAGACGCGTCGCCTGGCTCGTCTGGTGCAGCAGATGCTCGACCTGTCGCGCATGGAAAACAGCACGGCTCCGCTCAACCTTGAGCCGGTGGACATGGTTCCTTTCGTGCGTTCCATCGTCAATGCCCAGGAGCGCCTGTTTGTCGACCGCGATCTGCGCCTGCGCTTTGCGGACGAGACCCAGGGTCACGACGATGTCGTCGAAGCCGATCCCGACATGATCACGCAATGTGTTATCAACCTCATGAGCAACGCCATGCGCTACACCCCCGAGGGCGGTTGGGTCGTGGTGTCGGTGCTTAGCGACCGCAAGCACGTCGATATCGCGGTTTCGGATACGGGCATCGGTATCGCCAAGGATGATTTGTCGCGCATCTTCGGTCGTTTTTGGCGTGCCGACGCCAGTCGCGCCCGCGAGGCGGGTGGCCTGGGCGTGGGCCTCGCCGTGACCAAGCAGATTGTCGAACGTCATCACGGCTACATATCCGTGGAGTCGGAGCTTGGAAAGGGTACGACTTTTACGATTCATCTGCCTCGCGAGCACACGGCGGACGCGGCATCTACTACAATGGAGCACTAGCTTTTCGCTATTCGGTGAAGGAGGGGTTTCGTCCCTGCCGTTCCGAGTTTGCGAAAACATGCGGGGAAGAACCCGCATTACTGTCGTATTTTGGTAAGGAGTGACTCACGTGACAACGATGGAGCGTCGTCCGGATTCCCGTGGCAAGGTTCGTGATATCTATGATGCCGGTGAAAACCTGCTGATGGTCGCCACCGACCGCATTTCTGCGTTCGACTTCATTCTTCCCGACGAGATTCCGTTTAAGGGAGAGGTGCTCAACCGCATCTCGGCATTCTGGTTCGATAAGTTTGCCGACATCGTTCCCAACCATCTCGTCTCCATCGACCCGGCGGATTTCCCCGAGGAGTTTGCCGAGTATCGTGACTACCTCGCAGGCCGCGCCATGCTGGTCAAGAAGGCCCAGACGATTCCTATCGAGTGCATCGTCCGCGGTTATCTGACCGGTTCGGGCAAGAAGACCTATGACGAGAACGGCACCGTCTGCGGCATCCAGCTGCCCGAGGGTCTAACCGAGGCCTCCAAGCTTCCCGAGCCGCTGTTCACGCCGTCCACGAAGGCCGAGATCGGCGACCACGACGAGAACATTTCGTTCGAGCGTTGCTGCGAGATCGTTGGCGAGGACATCGCCACGCAGATCCGCGATCTGTCTCTTAAGATCTACAAGGCTGCCGCCGAGTGTGCAGCGACCCGTGGCATCATCATTGCCGACACTAAGTTTGAGTTTGGTGTCATCGATGGCAAGGTCACGCTGATCGACGAGTGCCTCACGCCCGACTCCAGCCGTTTCTGGCCTGCCGCCAGCTACGAGGAGGGCAAGATTCAGCCCAGCTACGACAAGCAATTCGTCCGCAATTGGCTCAAAGCCAACTGGGATATGACGGGGGAGACCCCGCACCTGCCCGCCGAGGTCATCGATGGCACGTCCGAGCGCTATCGCGAGGCCTTCCAGATCATCACGGGCTCCCAGTTCACAAGCATGAAGGAGAACGCATAAGTGAGTACCCGTAGCGCCACGAACAAGCGCACGCAATCCCACGAAGTTACCGGGGTTGCGCGCAAGTCCGCCGCATCTGCTAAGCCCGCCCGCCAGGCAGCGAGCTCCGTTCGCGTCGTGCCGGCTTCGTCTAAAGCTCGCCGCAAAGAGCTTGAGAAGGGTGAAAACCTGGACGGCCTTTCCAAGGAGGAGAAGCGCGCCCGCAAGGCCAAGCAGCGTGCTCGCGAGGATCGTATCTACACGGTGTCGAATATTCTCCTCAAGCAGGATGAGGACTACACCAAGCGCCGTCGTATCTGGTGGGCCGTGCTCGCCATCGGCATGGTGCTCGTCGTGGCAATTTGGGCTTCGCTCTACTTCGCTCCCGGCGGCACGGTGTCCAGTCCCGTCCAGATGGTCGGCATCGTTTTGTCCTATGTCATCATTCTGGGTGACTTTATCTACGACTTCGTTCGCATTCGTCCCTTGCGCAACATGTACCGCACGCAGGCCGAGGGCATGTCCGAGAACAAGCTCAACGCTCTTATTGAGCGCGCGGCTGCCGAGGAGGACAAAAAGGACTCCAAGAAGAAGTAGCGTTTGTATCCATACTTATCGCTAAGATATAAGGCGCGTCGTTTTCGCGGCGCGCCTTTTTACTGTTCTATAGATAGATGGAGTGGCACATGATTCGAGCTGCCCTGACGGTCGAAGAGGCTCTGGAGGGCATGAAGGCCCTGGAGCCAAAGATTAAAAACTACGCGCGCCTGGTCGTCCGCAAGGGCGTAAACGTCAAGCCCGGCCAGGAGGTCGTCGTTCAGTCTCCGGTCGAGTGCGCGCCTTTTGCCCGCGTGGTGGTCGCGGAGGCTTATGCCGCCGGCGCTGGCCACGTGACGGTCATTTGGGCCGATGATGCCGTGACGAGACTCGCGTACGAGCATGTCGAGAAAAGTTATTTTGAACAGACGCCCGAGTGGAAGCGCCTGCAGCTGGATTCCCTGGCCCAGGATGGTGCCTGCTTTGTCTTTATCGAGGGTGCGGATCCTGCCGCCCTTAAGGGCATCGATCCCGCTAAGCCTGCTGCAGCTTCTAAGGCAAGGAACACGCAGTGCAAGGTCTTCCGCCGTGGACTGGACTACAACATCAACCCGTGGTGCATCGCCGGCGCGCCGGTCGTTGCCTGGGCTCGCGAGGTATTCTCGGGCGATGCGGATGAGGTTGCGATTTATAAACTATGGAATGCGATTCTGCATACCGCTCGTGCCGATGGCCAGGACCCGGAGAGCGACTGGGAGCTTCATGACGCGGCGTTCGAAAAGAACTTGCGCTTCATGAACGACAATCGTTTTGACTGCCTGCATTACACCGCTTCGAACGGAACTGATCTGACGATTGGTATGACGAAGGGCCATGAGTGGGCCGGCGGCAAGGGCAAGACGCCCGATGGACACCCCTTCTTCCCCAACATTCCCACCGAGGAAGTCTTCACTTCGCCCGATCGCATGCGCGCCGACGGTATCGTGTACTCGGCCATGCCGCTCATCCACCACGGCAATAAAGTCGACGATTTTTGGATTAAGTTCGAGGGCGGCCGCGTGGTGGACTACGACGCCCGCGTGGGCAAGGCAACGCTCGCAAGTATCATCGATACTGACGAGGGCGCTGCTCACCTGGGAGAGGTCGCGCTCATTTCCAAGAACACGCCGATCCGCGAAAGTGGTGTTCTGTTCTACGATACGCTCTATGACGAGAACGCTAGCTGCCATCTCGCGCTAGGTGTCGGTTTCCCCGAATGCATCGAGGGTGGGTATGACATGTCCAAGGAGGAGCTCCTGGAGCATGGCGTTAACGTCTCGAGCACGCACGTCGATTTTATGATCGGCACGGACGACATCGATATTACGGGCATTACGCCTGATGGACGTGAAGTTGTGATTTTCCAGAACGGCCAATGGAGTTGGGAATAGTGCCGGACCGTGGTACAATGCCACCCGCGGGCCGTTAGCTCAGCTGGCAGAGCAGGGGACTTTTAATCCCAAGGTCCAGGGTTCGAACCCCTGACGGCCCACCATAGAATAGAAAGCGATCGACTCCGGTTGGTCGCTTTTTTTGTTGCCAAGGCATGGGTTCGAACCCGTCGGGGCGCGGAGCTGAGTAAACGCGTGAGCGTTTGCCAGCGCAGCGCGCAAGGCGCGAAGCGCCGCAGCGGCCGCCTGCGGAGCAGGCTGAACCCCTGACGGCCCACCATAGAATAGAAAAGCGACTGGCGGATGCCGGCCGCTTTTTTGTTGCCGCGGCACGGGTCCGACCCCGAACTTCTCTATATATAAGAACGCTCGGCGAACAAAACCTGCCTTTTACCGACGGGAAACAAATAGCTGATGCTTTTGGAGTAAAGTGGCGCTCCAGAGATGACCGATGCCTTAACACCTATAAACCAGCTGGTCATCGCCAATATCAGAAGCTGCTGCTTCGAATACGGCCTCAGCGAAGCAACTGAGGGTTCTATTCATTTGTGAACAAAATATGGAGTGCGCGATTCCCGCCCGCGGGGGCCCTCCGGTCTGGCAATATATCTCCTTGCCGCGCGGCCCGGTCGAACCGGATCAGCCGCA
>OBZF01000747.1_pt1 | contig 13408 bp, 10 predicted proteins | sample 1495521 | NCBI WGS metagenome assembly OBZF01 (sample SAMEA2580234, study PRJEB22360) | human gut metagenome | biome: human gut; feature: human-associated habitat; material: faeces | place: Denmark | collected 2008/2010 | reverse complement strand
GCCACGGTCGCCGCCACGGCCACCGCGGTCACCAAAGCCGCCACGGCCGCCTCGATCGCCACCGCGACCGCCACGGTCGTCACGGCCGCCGCGAGGACCGCGGTCCTCGTCCAGGCCCATGGCGACGAGCGGAGCGATAACCTTATCGAGAGCGGCCATCAGCTCGGTGGCCTCCTCGTAAGAAAGCTCGGGCAGGAGCTTCTCCTTCTTGTTGGCAAGCTCGACCAGGCCCTCAGCGGCATCCTCGGCGGCGAAGACAACAATCTTGCGCATATCGCCCTCGGCGTCGTCGATGCGGCCGACCAGATCGGCAGCCTCGGCCTCGGCCATCAGGCCATCGAGCTCACGAAGGCGCATGCCCAGCAGGTCGGACATTTCCTTCTGCTCCATCTTGGGCTTGAGGTCAAGAAGCTTGATGGCGCGCTCGATGTTCGCCATGCGCTCGGCCTTGGCCTCCTCCTCCTTAGAAATAGCAAAGCGACGGCTACGCAGCAGGCGGGCGGCCTTCTGCATCTTGTCCATCAGCTCTTCGTCATCGTAATCAACGGCGGCCTCGACAACCTCGGCCTCCTCCTCGGCGGAAACCTCGTCAGCAGCCTCAACCTCGGCAGCTTCGGTCTCCACGGTCTCGACTGCCTCGACCTCGGCAGTCATGGTCTCGTTCTCGGTCTCGTTCATGATCTCTTCGTTCTCGGACATGAGACTCCTTCTTGGCCCTCTCGGGCATCATCGCCCCATTCGCGGGGCCCGTCGCGCACTCTTTGCGCTTTAAACATTCATGCCTCTCGGCAAAACGTCCATTAGTTTATGGTGTCGCCATCTAATCTAGCTGCAGAATCTATGTGCACACATTAATGCGACATGTGTGACTCGCGACGAGCGTACACCAGCGACGCCACGAACCCGACCACGGCAATCACGGCCGCCACGCGCACGGCAGTTGCAAATCCAATCGCCTGGGCAACGTCGGTCGCAGCGCCAGCCGCGCCGGCGGTCGCTGCAGAACTCGAGAGCAGGCCGATAAACAGGGACGGGCCAAACGATGCGGCAATCATGTTCCACGTGTTAAGCAATGCCGTTCCGTGAGGATGTTCAGCGGCAGGCAGCGTCTCCAATCCGGCCGTTTGCGAGGGGCTCAGCACCAAACCGACTCCGGCATACACCACAACGGTCAGCGCCACGACGACGCCGATGTTCATACTCGCCGCCGTCATCGAGATGGCAGTCTGCCCCACGGCAATCAGGGCAAAGCCGATCGGCAGCAGCGGCCATGCGCCACGGGCGTCCATCACGCGTCCGCCCACAATCGAGGTCACGGCGTTGCAGGCAATCGCCGGCAAAATGAGCAGGCCCGCAATAAGTGCGGTCATGCCGTATGCGCCCTCAAAATAGAGCGGCAACAAAACGCTCATCGAGAACGTCGTCATCATCGACACCACCACAAGCAGGCACGCAGGCCAAAAACGAACGCTCGCCATGGGACGCACGTTAAGCACCGGATGCTCGAGCTTGAGCTGACGGGCCGCAAACAGGCCGAGCAGCACAGTGGCGGCGAAGAGCGTCACGATGCCGGCAATCAGATTGGTTGAGAACTCGCCTACGGAATACACAAATGCCGTAATGCCGGCGGCGAGCAAAACAACCGACAGAATATCAAGCGTGGTGTTCGAGCGCTCTCCGACATTCTGAACAAGCTTAACGCCCGCCGCAGCGACCACAATGCCGCCCACCAGCGGCACTACAAACACCGCCCTCCAGCCAAATAACGTGCACATAAGACCGCTAATCACGGGTCCAAACGCCGGTCCTAGCGTAATGCAGGCGCCGCCCAGGCTCAGATACAAACCGAGCTTCTCGCGCGGGGCGCAAGACAGCACCACGTTCATCATGAGCGGGAACAAGATGCCCGATCCCGCAGCCTGCAAAATACGACTTGGCAGCAAAACGCTAAACGACGGAGCGACCAGGCACAGGACTTCGCCGGCGACCATGCATCCGCATGCGAAAAACAGCAGCTTGCGCGTCGAGAAACGGCCGGACAGGAAGGCCATGATGGCCGTAAAAATCGACGTCACGATCATGTAGCCCGAGACGAGCCACTGTGCCGTGGTGGCACCCACCGAAAAGGCTGCCATAATGTCGTGCAACGCCACGTTAATGATGTTCTCGTTAAACGCGGCAACAAAGGCTGCAATATACATTACGACGAGAATCGCCGCAGAGGCCGATGGCGTTACTTGAACTTGTTGCTGAGATTTGCTCCCCATGCATTTCCTTCCTCTTGGAACGACAGTCGCATCGCCCCAGAGGAACGGTCCAGGGCGAAAAATGAGCCCTAGACTTACGCCAGACGCCGTACACGACGAATCTGGCAACATGGTCCAACATCGAAAGATTGTAACGCGGACGCACAGCTTTCCTTCCGCGCTATTATTAAAAGTCCACGAAAGCATAAGACATGAGGAGCCCGCCATGATTAAGCCCATCATGAAATCCGAGTTCTTTTTGCGTCTGCCTTCCGAAGACGCGGGACCCGACGATGCCGCAACCGGGCAGGATCTCCTGGATACACTCCACGAGCATGAGCGCGAGTGCGTGGGCCTCGCCGCCAACATGATCGGCGTGCGCAAACGCATCATCTGCGTAAAGGACGGCAACAGGACACTCCTGATGTACAACCCTCAAATTCTTGAGCAGGTCAATGCCTATCAGACGAGCGAAGGATGCCTCTCGCTGACCGGCGAGCGTCCCTGTACCCGCTATCGCCGCATTAAGGTTGAGTATTTGGACGAGAACTTCGTTCACCGCATCAAAAACTTCTCGGGCTACACCGCCGAGATCATCCAGCACGAAATCGACCACTGCAATGGCGTCGTGGTTTAGGCCACCTGCCAAAATGAGGGTACCGGAGGCCTCCCTATGGATATCAGCCGCTTTGGCGAATTCGCCATCTTAGCGCAGTCACGCACGTTTCTTGATGCGGCGGAACTGCTTTTCATGTCGCAATCAACCCTCTCCAAGCACATCATGGCAATGGAGCACGAACTCGGCTGCAAGCTCATCGATCGAAGCCAGCGCCACGTAACACTCACCGCGCAAGGTGAAGCGCTCCTCCCCTATGCGCAAAAAATTGCGACGCTTCAGCACCGCTATCTTGCCGCCATTCAAATAGGCGCAGGTGAGCCGCTCGAGCACCTCACCGTAGGTTCTATCCCCATTATGGCCCCTTATGGGATCACGGACGCCGTCATCGATTTTCAGCAGGCGAACCCCTCATATTCTGTTGAGCTCATCGAGGGCGAGGGCGACACACTCAAGCGCATGCTCCTGCACGAGGACATTGACCTGGCCTTCATCCGTGACAGCGGCGCCATCGAGCCGGAGTTCAAAAAGATTCCCTTTACGACCGACCGGCTCGTGGCCGTCCTTCCGCTCGACCATCCGCTCGCCGAACGTGACACCGTCGAGATAGACGACCTTATCGACGAGAATTTCCTCATGCTTCCCCAAGGCTCGTTCGTAAGCGAGCTCGTCCTTTCCCTTTGTCGAGAAGCTGGATTTGGCCCACGTGTTACGTTCACCGGCAAACGAGCCGAGAACATCATCTCTCTTGTCGCACGCGGCGCCGGTGTCTCATTCCTCATGCGCAAGCCGGCGGAATCGCTTGCCAGCGGAAAGGTAGCCCTGGTGCCGCTTGAGCCCGCGACGACCTCCGAGGTCAGGCTCTACCTCAAGCGGAATGCCGCGCACTCGCAGGCGGTCGTCTCGTTCATCGGCTTCCTCCCCTACCGTCAGCTCCTGCAGGGCGACCGTGCGTCTTCCACCGCGGCACGACCGTCATAATCCCCGCTGCTCCACAACCGCAGACCTGTGTCCGCAAACACGCTGACAACGGCACAAAACACAAATATGCCTCGGGCGGCACGTCGCCGTCCGAGGCATATTTAGTTAAAGTGCGCAGACAGACTAGTCCACCGAGATGTTGAGCGCCTTACCGCCCTCGTCCTTCCTGGTACCGATCACCATAGCGGCAACAAGAGCCAGAACGAAAGCGACCACACCGGAGATGACAAGGCCGATAAAGCCCGTGTCGATGCCGGCAGGGTTAATAAAGCTCGGGAAACCGAGCGGGCCGGAGGCACCGAAGGCATAGAGTTTGGTACCCATGAGGCCGGCAATGGCGCCGCCTACACCAGCGGAAATAAAGGTTGCCCACATAAGACGCTTACGCGGCAGCAAGATGGCGTAAAGCGCAGGCTCGTTGACACCGAAAATCGAAGAGACAAGAGCGGGAATGTTGACGGCAGCATTTTCCTCGGAGTCCTTGGTTCGGATGACCATGCCAAGCACAGCACCGGCGATGGCACAACCGCCTGCATACACGAGCGGGTTAATGAGGTCATAGCCGTAGGTTGCGACATCGAGAAACCACAGCGGGATGATACCCCAGTGCAGGCCGAACATGACGAGCAGGCTCCAGAACGTGCCGATGACGAAGCCGGCGATGGCGGGCTGGAAGTTGATGAGCATCAAGATGATCTGGGCAACGATGTTGGAGAGGACCGTCATGACCGGACCGACCACAAGCAGGCCAAGGATGCCGCAAATGAGGAGCGTCAGGATGTTGGAGAAGAACGAGCTCACAAGCGCGGGCAGCGCGTTAGAAAGGGCCTTGTGCACCTTGGAGGCAATCCAGACGATAAAGATCGCAGGCAGAATCGTCGATGAGTAATTCTGCATGATCAGCGGGATGCCAAAAATATCACCGTAGACATTGGACTCGAAGACCGTGCCGGCGCCGAGCGTGTAGAGCGGATCTCCACCCATAAGGGCAACGAGCGTCGGGTAGACGAGGATGCCACCGAGTGCCATTCCCATAACGGGCTTAAGTCCGAACTTCTTGGCCGACGTCCAGCCAATGATTAGCGGAAAGTAATAGAAGACCGAATCTCCGATTGCCGAGAGCGTCACATACGTATTGCTGTCCTTGGCAAGCCAACCGGCAACCGTGCAGAGCGCGAGCATCGACTTGATAAAGCCACCGGCCATAAGCACGCCAAGAACCGGCTGCAGAATCTCGGAGATGATGGCAAGCAGACGCGAGAATGGATCGCCCTTTTTGACGTCGTCGCCCTCATCGATATCGAGTGCGGGTTTGGAGTCGAACCCGCCAATCTGAACAAGGTCGTTGTAGACGGCCTCGACAGTGGCACCAATCACGACCTGATACTGTCCGCCGGCCTGGATGACGTCAACGACGCCCTTCGTCGCCTTAAGCTCATTGGTCTGGGCGAGCGATTCATCCTTGAGGCGGAAGCGGAGACGCGTAATGCAGTGGCTCACGTCTAACACATTGTCTCGACCACCGACCTTTGTGATGATTTCATCGCAAAGCTTCTGGTATTTCATGGAATTCTCCTTTTTCTGAGCGGGGTATAGCATCGATTTCATGCCTCCGTAGTCGACGTGGGAGGGCAAGGAACCCGCTTCCCCCCTTGAAATCCGCGGACGCACGTACGCCCGGGATGGGGAACGGCAGAGAAGATGGAAGATGCCGATCACATGGCAATGAGCCTCATTGGCCCATATCACGCAATCAGGCCTACAGACGCGAATCTGCTGCGCCGAGAAGTCTCGTCGTCTGGCAGAACTTGTCACACAGACGTTCCGGTTCGCCCTGGGGAATCTGAGTACGCTCGGTCTCAAAAGAGAGGCCGTACTCGCGTGCCGGAAGGAAATACTCGAAATAGCCGTTGGTGTAACCGCAAACTATTCCCTCGACCGGGCATTCGCGCTTCATGCGAATGCCCAAGTCGCTGCCGAGCTCACTCGGGAACACAAAGAGATGCAGGCCGCCCAAACTGATGACGACACACTTAAGCGTGAGCGAAAAGTCGTCATGGGCAACGGTGTGATAGAACGTCTGAGGCTCGATGCGGTCGAGAACGACCTCGCGATCGAGCTTGATCTGGGAAATCGCCTCGGCAAGACCGGTCGAAACGCGCTCGACCTCGGGAATGCCGCGTCCCTGACGAAAATTGCGGTCGCTACAGTCGCCAGCAGCACCGACGACCATGGCCGGATAGTAACCAAGGCTCTGAGCGAGCTTTTTGCCGGTAAGACCGGCGAGTTCGCTCGTGAGCTCCGTGCAGTCGGGTCCGACGCAAGCGGAATGCACCGCCCAGTTCACAAAGCCCGCAAATGGCTTGCCTTCGGTATCGAAGAACGACACCACGATAACCTCATTGTCGGCAAGCTCACCGGGAATGATGCGGTTGTCGTAGAAACCGGTGATGACTTTTTTGCCCATGCGACAGGTCGCAGGTCGCGCGTTGGCGCGGCACTCTTCGAAGCATTGACAGATGGTATCGAGGAACCAGCGATAGTAGTCCTCGTTGAATTTTCCCGTCCACCAGCTGCGATGGTAGGCGACGATCGAAGTGTGGTCGTGCGTCGCGGAGAGCAGAACGCAGTCACGGTCGATTCCGTAGCGCTCGGCGAGCATCGTCTTAACCTCCTCGGCCATGCTCTCCTCAAACTCGAGAACATCGGCGTTGAAGAGAAAAACTTCGCGGTCGTCCTGTTGGAAAAGAATCGCGTTGGCGAAGACGTCGTCATGGACGCCTGTCGCAGGCTCCAGACGGTTGGGGAGGTTACGGTATCCGATTAGATAGATGTCGCCTTGCGGGGTAATCTTGCGGCGTGCATGTCCGATATTCATGCAAGTTCTCCTTTTTGTCGCGCCGCGTTCAAAGCGGCAAGGATGGTTTGGAGGAGGCGCTCATGGGAGCCGGCGGCAAAGCCGGAGTTCATGGCCTCATAGGTGATTTTCTCGTACGCATCGGGGGCCGGCAGGTACTTCTGTCCGCCGTTGACGAGCGTGGCAAAGAACACAGAGCCGGACCGAGCGGCGCGCACAGTGGCGCCGAATGCACTCGAGACCTCGGGTTGTACGCCGACAAGCTCGACGTTTCCCAGCCGGAGTAGATAGACCCTCGTGCGCTGCTCGCCAGCGGCATGAAACTCATACGTTTGGTGCGGAGCCAAAGAGTGAAAATCGGCGCGTGTCTGAGCGGGCAGGAGAACGTCGACCGTGCGGGCACCGATGCCGGTAGCGTCATCCTTACGCGCCATGCGAGCGGCCTCGATCAAAGCATCGCCCAAGGCCTGCCCCTGCTGGTGCAGCATGCGGTATCCGTCCTCATGGGCATCGACCGTCTGCTTAACGCCGGCCGCATCGAACATGACGTTCATGGCGCGCTCCGCCGGACCTTGGTCGCCCGCGGCGCCTGGCAGCAACAGGGCAACGCCGCCCAGCTCGCGCTCGAGTGACATGGCGGCAAAACCAAAGAGGTCTCCGCTCGCCATGCGCCTCCCCTCGGAGTCGCGCGACCCGTCGAGCACGGAGGACTGAACGTCCGCCGTCGCGAGCACGGCAACATACTCGCCCCCGGCATCCCTTATGGCGAGTACGGGCATCGTGTGGTCGGCAAACCCCCTGGGATTCGAGCCCAACCACCAGCCGGCAGGCGTCTCAATGTCGCGATTAACGTTCACGGGGCATTCGCCCTCCACAGCGGCGAGCGTGGCAGAGCGAATGCCCGCAACAGCGCGCTCGACAGCCGTGCGGGCGGCAGCGACGAGCGCTGCGCGATAGCGCTCGTTGCGATTGCGGGTAGCATCGTCGGCAAGATGCCCGGGAGTGCGGACGTGAGGCATGGAAAACGTGTGGGTAGGAACCACCCAAGAATAAGCACCGCTGCAATTGGCGGCATCCTCAACAACCTCACGCAGATCGGCGAGTAGAGCCGGAGCGATCGAGGTGACCTCAAGCGAAAGGACGCAGGCGCGTCGCCCCGTCCCCTCGATGATAAGGGCACGGGCGAAGACCTCATGACGGAGTTCGTCGAAACCGTCGAACGGCAACACGTCCCCAAGATCGATGGCCACACGAGCGGCCCCAGCCCTCATCTCTCCTTCGTCCATGGCAGATACTCCCCTCTGATTGCCGCTCACTCGACACCGTACAGTTGCTGCGCCGTACCGCCAAGCACAAGGTCGCTGTCTGTATCGCTCAGATTTGCAGCGCGAACGCAGGCGACACCCTCGGTGAGCCACTCGCGTTTAACGGGATAGCTCGTGCCAAAAACAATATGGTCTGCACCCAGCACGTCAACCGCGCAGGCAAGGAGTGTCTTGCCCCAAGGCTGAGCATGGGACATGTCGAAATAGATGTTGTTCTCGAGGCGCCTGGAAACGATCTCGGTATCGACCTGAAAACGGCCAGAAGCATCAGGGCGCTTGGGACCATGAGGCAGCAGCATCTCCTTAAACGCAAAGTATGCGCCGCCGAGCATGGAGTGGACCATCTTGATATTGGGGTAGCGTTCAAAGAAATCGCCAAAGATCTCTCGGCCGATCGCCGTAGTTTGGTCGACGCAGCGGCCATAAGAGCGGCGAAGGTTGTCGTACGCGAGAAGCGATTCGTTCTCGACCGGCACGGGAACATGGTGCACGTAAACGGTGACATGGCGTTCGTTCAGGTGCTCGAAAAAGCTCGAGAAGACCTGGTCGTCGAGATAGCGCTTGCCGTAGTGAGCGCAGAGCTGCACACCCGCAAAACCATCGTCGAGCCTGCGGTCGAGCTCCTCCAAATTCGCTTTGGTGCCAAAGGGCGGCACGGCGACAAGCGGAATCAGACGGCCACTTGACGCCTTCGCGTCAGCAGCCATACCGTCGTTGAAACGCCGGCACATCTCGAGCGACATCCACTCATGGCAGCCGGGGAGCTTGAGAATCGCTTTATCGACCCCCGCCTCGTCCATGTCTGCCAGACGCTTCTCAAGGGTGTAGTCTCCCTCGATATAGTTGAGGCCTGGGAAGCCAGCGGGCTTTTCGATCACAATCTGTCGCTTGCCCGTGGGGCTTACGGTCAGGTAGCCCTCGGTGTCGTAAGCGCGGGGCACCTCGGCCAAAAACTGTTCACAGAGTGTCTCGTCATGGAAGATGCGCTCGTCAAACCAGTAGGAATTTGCATCGATAATCATTGGTGGGGACCGCCTTTCATCTTGTCGAGAACATTCTAAAAAAGCGGACACACGGACATCAATTCCAGTTGAAGCACACTGTATTCCATTTTGGAATATAGTTTTCCGTTCACACGCGATTCCCACTCGCCCAAACGATCGAGACGCCGACAACGCGAGCTTTAACAGAAAACGGGCGACCCGAATCTGTTACGGGCCGCCCGTTAAATGACAGACTATCTATCTCTGTCGTTATGATTGACGGTAATGGTCAAAGAAGTCGGCGAGGTCTTCAAGGGACTCTTTGAGTACTTCCATGCGCGGCAGGTACACGATGCGGAAGTGGTCGGGCTCAGCCCAGTTGAAGCCGCCGCCGCGCGTGATCAGGATCTTCTTCTCGTGCAGCAGGTCAAGGGCGAACTGCTCGTCATCGGTGATGTTGAACTTTTTAACATCCATCTTGGGGAAGATATAGAACGCCGCACGCGGCTTAACCACCGAGATGCCGTCGATCTTGTTGAGCGCCTCATACACAAAGTTGCGCTGCTCGTAGACACGGCCGCCGGGACGGATGTAGTCGTTGACGGACTGATGGCCACCGAGTGCCGTCTGGACGATCGACTGGGCCGGCACGTTGGAGCACAGGCGCATGTTAGAGAGCATGTTGACGCCCATGATGAAGTCGCTCATGCAGCGCTGGTTGCCCGAAAGCACCATCCAGCCAATACGATAGCCCGCGATCATGTGCGACTTGGAAAGGCCGCTAAAGGTGACGCAGGGCAGGTCGGGGGCGAGCGAGGCAATCGAGACGTGCTCGTAGCCGTCCATGCACAGGCGGTCGTAGATCTCATCGGCAAAGATCATCAGCTGATGCCTGCGTGCAATCTCGACGATGCCCTCGAGCACCTCGCGCGGATAGACGGAACCCGTAGGGTTGTTGGGGTTGATGATGACGAGGGCTTTGGTCGCGCTCGTAATCTTGGACTCCATATCCTCCAAGTCGGGATACCAATCCGCCTGCTCATCGCACAGATAATGTACGGGATGACCGCCGGCAAGGGTTGCGCACGCCGTCCAGAGCGGATAGTCGGGGCTGGGGATCAGAATCTCGTCGCCGTTGTCGAGCAGCGCGTTCATCGAAAGCTGAATGAGCTCGGACACGCCGTTGCCCGTGTAGATATGCTCCATCTGAACGTTGGGCAGGCCTTTGATCTGCGAATACTGCATGATCGCCTTGCGCGCGGAGAACAGGCCACGCGAGTTGGAATAGCCTTCGCAGTCGGGCAGCTGCTGGCGCATGTCCTTGATGACCTCATCGGGCGTGCGGAAACCGAAGGGCGCCGGGTTGCCGATATTGAGCTTGAGGATGCGCTCGCCCTCGTCCTCCATACGGGCGGCCTCGTCGACGACGGGACCGCGCACGTCATACAGGACGTTATCGAGCTTGGTGGATTTAGAAAAAGTACGCATGGTGGTGCTCCTTGCAATTTGAGCTGAGGGATGGGGTTCGGGCTTGGAATCGTTGCGGGGTGATGATGCCTCGCCTTGATCGGCGTCGCCGGCAAGCAGCCAGGTAACATCGACCTCCAAAATACGGGCGAGCAGCTCAGCCACATCGCGCCGCGGGATCGTCTTGCCGCTCACATATTGGCTCATCTGACTCTTGCCGAGTTTTTTGCCGAGCATCTCCGATGCGCGGATTACGTCCGACTGGCGAACGTCGCGATTGGACATAGTCTGTCGCAGGCGATCGCAAAACGTCTCTTGGGCCACAGGAACCTCCTTGCTGGCAAAGTTCAATTTATAGAACACGAATTGAACCAAGGTTCAATTTAGCAAGCAGTATAGCGCCGTACCTCATTCGAAAGTTCAATTTCATAAGAAAATGTACCGGACTCCGAGATTTGCCCAAAGCGGACAATGGCGTGTACGCGTTTAGAGGTATTCAAGGAATCGAGCGGCGGCAAGCGAAACGTCAGCCGTGCGATATATCGCATTGATCTGCCGATGGGGATGTCCCTCGAGTGGTCGCACGGCAACATCGAACTGACAGCGGCGCAAGATGAGCGCGGGAAGAATGCTCACGCCCAGGCCGTCCTCGACCATGGCCATAATCGCATAGTCATCCCAGGTCGACAGCTTGGAGCACACCGTCAGTCCCGCCCGACGGAACAGCGGCGTAATCTCATCATCGGTGCCGCGTTCTAGCAGAATAAACTGCTCGTTGGCTAAATCGGCAAGAGAGACGACCTCCGCCGTGGCAAGCAAAGAATCTGCCGGCACCACGGCCATCAGCTCGTCTTGCGCCAACGGCCGCGACGCCATGCCAGCACCGCGTGGCTCACGCGGGATAAAACCCAGGTCGCAGCGGCCTTCCGCCACCCATTGCTCAATCTCGGAGTAATCACCCATCAGCAGCTCGTAATCAACATCCGGATGATCGGCGCGAAAGCGCGCAATCACCGGCGGCAGCACGTGGGTCGCCACGCTCGAAAACGTACCGATGCAGATTTTGCCGCGCATGAGCCCACGCATCTTATCCACGCGTCGCTGCAGGCGAGTGAATTCCTCACAGAGCGCCTCGACAGCCGGCATGACCTGCCGCCCGTCGGCAGAAAGCACTACGCCCTCGCAACTGCGGTCGAGCACCTTAAAGCCCCAATCGGCCTCAAGATCGGCCACCATACGGCTCACGCCCGACTGCGAATAGCTCAGCCGCTCGGCGGCGCGCGTAAAACTGCCGGCGCGCACGGTCTCGAGCAGCACCTGCATCTTTTGGATATTGGTCTCCACGGCACGTCCCCGCCCTTGCATGAGTTTTTGTCATGTTTTCCATGCATTATATTCGCTTTTCTTCTAAAGCCAGTTCACCCATAGTGAACATGTTCGGATATAGAGGGGATGTCAGCGCATGAACAACGGACTGTTTACGTACTTAGCAGCATTGCTATTGTTTGGCTCCAACGGCATCATCGCCGCCGCCATCGCACTGCCGAGCTCCGATATCGTGCTACTGCGCACGTTTTTGGGCGCCCTCTCGCTTGTCACTATCCTTGTCATCACCCAACGCCATAAACTGCAGGCGCCATCTCGTCCCCGCGAAGCCGCAGCACTCCTTCTCTCGGGAGCCGCGCTGGGCGCCAGCTGGATTTTTCTGTTCCGCGCCTACCAGACGATCGGCGTCGGCGTATCCTCGCTGCTGTACTACTGTGGCCCCATCATCGTTATGGCGCTCTCCCCGCTCATCTTTGGCGAAAAGCTGACCGGCGGCAAAATCGCCGGCTTTGTCGCCGTTGCTTGTGGTGCTTTTCTCATTGCAGCGCAAGGTCTAGGCGGCAATATGCCCATTGCGGGTATCGTCTGCGGTATCGCCTCGGCATTTTGCTATGCGCTGATGGTCATCGCTAGCAAGGGTGCGCCACACATCGAAGGCCTCGAGAACTCCACGCTCCAGGTGAGCGCCGCCTTTGTGACCGCGCTGGTCCTCACGCTCATCACGCAGGGCGCTCCCTCATTCCTGTCCGCCGGCGTCGCCGCCAGTATTGATTGGCGCGCCGTCGTCATGCTCGGCGTCATCAACACCGGCATCGGTTGCCTGCTCTACTTTAGCGCCGTCGCCAAGCTGCCCGTCCAGACCGTCGCGGTCGTCGGCTACCTCGAGCCGCTTTCGGCCGTCGTGTTCTCGGCCGTCCTTTTGGGCGAAGCCATAACACCGGTCCGCCTGATGGGTGCCGCGCTTATCATCGGCGGCGCGATTTTTTGCGAACTCGCCGGCAAACGCGCAAACGCCAAGGCTGGCATCGCCCAGACAGTACGTGCTTAAAAGCCCCTGCTTTGAAATGCTACCTGCGTAGATAAATAATCCCCAGCTGAGGATTATTGTCTAAAATAACCCGATGTGCCAAACTGCTCTTGTATGTATAAAGACGGCATAAAGTTTTTTGTCCTAGACAGATAACCGGATGTCTAAGGGAGTCCTCGTGGCACACAATAAACTGGAGGCAAACCTCCAAGACCAGCGCGGGCAAGGCGGGCACGGAGCCATCCCCCTCTCCGCTGGCATGCTGCTCGTAACGCTCGGCGTCGTCTATGGCGACATCGGCACGAGCCCCATGTACACCATGAAATCAATCGTCGCCAACAACGGCGGCATCGGTACCGTCAGCGAGGACATGATCCTGGGCGCGCTTTCGCTCGTCATCTGGACCATGACGCTCGTGACCACGGTCAAGTACGTGGTAATCGCCATGAAGGCCGACAACCACAACGAAGGCGGCATCTTCGCCCTGTTCAGTCTCGTGCGCAAGGTGGCGCCATGGCTGATTCTCCCCGCCATGATCGGCGGCGCGGCGCGGGTCCGCCCCGGCGCTCCCCGCGAATGG
>OBZF01000742.1_pt1 | contig 13438 bp, 10 predicted proteins | sample 1495521 | NCBI WGS metagenome assembly OBZF01 (sample SAMEA2580234, study PRJEB22360) | human gut metagenome | biome: human gut; feature: human-associated habitat; material: faeces | place: Denmark | collected 2008/2010 | reverse complement strand
CGGGTGAAGTACTTCTGCGACACCTTCATGATCACGCCCATGATGATCAGGCCGAGCAGCGCGGAGCCGATGGCGCACAGCGTCATGGTCACGTTGTTGTAGAACATCATGATGAGCGCGCCGAAGAACAGCGTGATCGAAGTGATCAGCGAGCCGACCGACTGGCCGAGCGTCTGTCCGATCGCGTCGACGTCGTTGGTGATGCGGCTCAGCACGTCGCCGTAGCTGACTTTGTCGAAATATTTCAGCGGCAGGCGATTGATTTTCTGGCTGATCGCCTCACGCAGCTGCTGTGCCGTGCGTTGCGTGACGTTGGCCATCAGCCAGCTTTGCAGGTAGCTCAGCAGCGCGTACCCGACGTACAGCGCGACGAGCAGCCATGCGATGCGCGACACCGCGTCCATATCGATCGAATTCATGACGGGCTTGCCGTGCACCATGGCCGGCAGACCCTTCGTAATCTCGTTGGTCATGTCCTTGAGCTTGTCCGGGCCGATGATCTGGCACACCGTGCCGGCAGCGCCCAGAACCAGCGCGAAAATCATCACCGGAATGTACCGGCTGCAGAATTTCACGAGCTTCTTCATCACTCCGCCGAAGTCCTTCGGCTTTTCCACGGCCCCACGGCCGCGTCCCATTCCTCTTGGCATGTCTCCCCCTTTCAGCGCTTCAGTTCGTCTTCGCTCAACTGCGATTCGGCGATCTGCCGATACACTTCGCACGTGTCGAGCAGTTCCTCGTGCGTGCCCTGGCCGACCACTTTGCCGTCGTCGAGCACGATGATGCGGTCGGCATTCATGATGGTGCCGATGCGCTGCGCGACGATGAGTTTCGTGGAATCCTTCGCTTCCTTTTCGAGCGCGTCACGTACGGCACGGTCGGTTTTGAAGTCGAGCGCGGAGAAGGAATCGTCGAAGATCAGGATTTCCGGATGACGGTAGACGGCGCGTGCGATCGACAGACGCTGCTTCTGCCCGCCCGAAACGTTGGAACCGCCCTGCGAAATGCCGGAATCGTACTTCTTCTGCTTTTTGTCGATGAATTCCGTCGCCTGCGCGACGTCGCATGCGCGGCGCACGGTGTCGTCGTCGCGGTCCGTATCTCCGTACGCGACGTTGCTGGCGATCGTTCCCTTGAACAGGAACGACTGCTGCGGCACGTAGCCGATCTTGTCGCGCAACGCCTTCAGCTTGTAGTCGCGCACGTTGACGCCGTCGACGAGCACCTCGCCTTGCGTGGCGTCGTAGAAACGCGGCACGAGGTTGATGAGGGACGATTTGCCGGAGCCGGTCGAGCCGATGAACGCCACCGTCTGACCCTTCTTGGCTTTGAAATTGACGCCTTCCAACATGGCCTGACGCGAGTCGGGGTAGGCGAAGCTCACATTGCGGAATTCGATTTCGCCTTCCTCGCCCGGCTTGCCCGCGTCCTGCGTGCCGTCGGTGACCATCGGCTCGGTGTCGATGACTTCGAGCACGCGCTGCGCGGACACGTCGGCTCGCGGCCAGAGCACGAACACCATGCTCAGCAGCAGGAAGCTCATGATGACCTGGATGGAGTAGCTGGAGAACACCACCATGTTGGAGAAGGTGGTGAGCTTGTCGAGCGCTTCGGCAGCGTCGATGAGGTACGCGCCGATCCAGTAGACGGCGAGCATCAGGCCGTTCATGATGGTGTTCATCAACGGCATCATGATGGCCATGGCGCGGTTGGTGAACAGCTGGGTTTCGGTGAGTTCCTTGTTGGCTTCGGTGAACTTGGCTTCCTGGTAGTCCTCGGCGTTGTAGGCGCGCACCACGCGCAGTCCGGTGAGATTCTCGCGGGCCACAAGGTTGATGTTGTCGGTCAGGCGCTGCATGGCCTTGAACTTCGGCATGACGAAGTGCATGAGCACGGCGATGACCACCAGCAGGATGGCCACGGCGATGCCGGTTGCGAGCGTCCAATCGAAGCCCTTTCCTGCGATCTTGCACACGGCCCACACGGCCATGATCGGCGCTTTGACGATCATCATGAGGCCCATGGTGATGAACATCTGGATCTGCGTGATGTCGTTCGTGGAGCGGGTGATGAGCGACGCGGTGGAGAAACGGTTCATTTCCGCCGGTCCGAAGCTTTCCACCTTGTTGAATTCGAGCGAACGCAGGCGCTGGCTGAACGAGGCGCCCACGCGCGCGGCGATGAAGCCGGTGACGATGGCGCAGGCCGCCGAGCCGAGCGAGACGAGCAGCATTTTGCCGCCGGCCACCCAGATGTCGCGCATTTCGCTGCCGGGGGTTTCGACGAGCTGCGTGATGTCGGCCATGTAGTCCGGCAGGGTCAGGTCAAGCCAGATCTGACCGACGATGCTGACCAGCGCGACGAGCATCTGACCGATCTCCGCTTTGGAGAGGTATCGTACGATGCGAAGCATGCTTGGTTCCTTCTCTTGTTTTGTGTTTTGCTTGTTTTCTTACGATTAGTTTTTGCGATTTTTCGCGGTTTTTGCGATTACTGGATTGCGATTACTTACACTGTGAATTATTTACAGCGTAAGATACTACGCGTCTTCCTGTGCGTTTCCTGAGAACGCGGCTTTGACCTCGTCCGCCGTGGGGCGCGGCTTGCCGGGCATGCACAGCGACATGTACGTGGTGAATTCCTCGGTGAGCTCAACGAATTCGCGCGCGCGGCGCTCCCCCATCTGCGAGAAGATCCAGCAGATCGCCTCGCGCATGCTTTCGCGCTGCCGTTCGGCGCGTTCCCTGCCGGCTTCGGTGAGGTTCACGTGCACCACACGGCGATCGTCGGGGTCGGATTCGCGTGTGATCTGGCCTTTTTTCTCCAACGCGGACAGCAGTGTGGACACGCGTCCGGTGGTGGTTTTCATTGAAGAGGCGAGCTGCGATGGCGTCAGCGGGCCTTTCCTATAGAGTTCCTGCACGGCGAAGGGTTCGCCCTTCGCGCCTTTCACCATCTCCTGCTGCATGCGCGAGCGTTTGTCCCATGTGTTGGTCGCCAATTCGTGGAACAGTTCCTCTTCAAAGCCCACGCGGCACCTCCTTCCGTCGCAATCGCCGTCATAATATCTTACAGTGTAAACATTTTACAGTGTAAGTTATTCCCAGGGCGATTTTGCAGCGAGCAAGCTACAGAAGGCACGAAAAAGGCCGCGGCCCGAATCGCGATTATTGTGCGGAATCGGGCGCGGCCAATCGTACGTATTGCGCGGAATTCAGCCGCGACGGGCATCGACGGAGGCGTTCAGCATCGCCAGCTCATCCTGCGTGAGCGTCAGTTCGGTGGCGGCGAAGGAATCGTTGATTTCCTGCGGATTGCGGGCGCTGGGGATGGTGAACAACCGCTCGTAGCGGCTCAGTTCCCAGGCGAGCACCACGCGCTGGTAGGAGCAGCCGTGGTTGCCGGCGACCGTGCGGAACGGGTCGTACGCGCGCTGGTCGAACGCGTCGAGGAAGCCGCCGAGGGGGCTCCAGCACACGAACGCGAGTCCAAGTTCCGCGCAGTGCTCCATCGTATGCTCAGGGTCGGGGTGCGAGGGCGAGAACTGGTTCTGCACGGCAATCAGCTTGTCGCCGAGAATCTCGCGGGCGATGTCGATCTGCGCGTTGTCCACGCGGGAAATGCCCGCGTACCGGATCACGCCCTCGTCAAGCAGCTGCTTCAGCGCGCCGACCTGGTCCTCATAAGCCACTTCCGGGTCCGGGCCGTGCGAGTACAGCAGGTCCAGCGCCTCCACGCCGAGGTGCGCGGCCGACTCCTTTGCGTCGCAGATCATCGTTTCCGGACGCGAATCCGCCATCCACCCGTACTGGCTGCCCACAGCCTGCAAATGCTGGCGTTCCGGCTCGTTTTCGGCAACGTTCGGCGCCTCCATGGTGCGGCGATAGCCGGTTTTGGTTGCAATCAGCACTTCGTCGCGCGGACCGTCCCAGCTGGCGAGCGCGTCGCGCACCATTTTTTCGCCGTAGCCCAGGTCTTCGGCGGTGCCGGCGCCGGGTTGGCTTGGCAGGTAATACGACCAGGCGGTGTCCAGATATCGCACGCCCGCGTCCAAGCCGGCGTGAATCGTGCGGATCGCCGTATCGCGGTCCGGGCGGCCCTCAATCGCCAACGCCATCGTGCCCATGCCGAGCCGTGGAATCGCAAATCCCGCCAATTCGCCCATGTTTCGTGCGGTCGTCATAACCGTCTCCCTTCCGTCGCCACATCCGTCGCCACATCCGTCGCTACAAAATCCGCCACCCATTCTCGCACAAAACAGCGCGCGCCGGGTTGTCGGGCGGGTGCGGGAAGATGAGGGCACAACCGAACGGGAGCCAAAAGGCTGAGAGGGAGCTCGACGAGCTTCGACCGAGGACTTGATGCGGGTAATGCCGCCGTAAGGAGACGGGTTGTTCGCGCTGCAAGGCGCATCTCATTTCCGTTCGCGATAACCGAATATCGCGTGATTAGGGTCACGGAGGGGCGCACCACCTCATAGGGTACGGTTCCTTCGGCGACCCTTTTTTCGTACCAACCGTGAATGTCCGATTCACCGGAAGCAGACGCTCGGAAGCCCACAAAGCAGTTCTGAACGTCCGTTTCGGCGGGAACGGCACTCGTGGGGCCTGACATACAGAAGGGAACCGAAATGATCATCAACGGCAAGGAAGAGGACGTCGCCACGCCGATCACCGTGGCCGAACTAGTGGAGCAGCGCGGTCTGCGCGCCGACCGCGTGGCCGTGGAGCTCAACGGCGAGATCGTGCCGCGCGCCCAGCGTGCGCAGACGCAGCTCAAGGGCACCGACACGTTGGAAATCGTCACGTTCGTGCAGGGCGGCTGAGCACAGCAGCGAAACAAACCATACGAACGGAAACGAGAATACGAGAACAACCATGACTTTTGAACCATCCGCATCGCAGGCGCAGATCGACGCCCGCCAGCACGCTTTCGACAACCAGCCCGACCCGGCCACCCTGGTCAGCCGCGAGGAGATCCGCGCGGCCCTGCTCGACCGTCACACGGCCGCCACGCAGGACAAGCTCGACGCGGCGCACGTGGCCATCTGCGGCTGCGGCGGCCTCGGCTCCACCATCGCGGTGGCGCTGACCCGCATCGGCGTCGGCCATCTGCATCTGATCGACTTCGACCGCGTGGATATGACGAACCTGAATCGCCAGCAGTATTTCCTGAAGGACCTCGGCCAGTACAAGACGGAGGCGCTGCGCAGCAATCTGCGCCAAATCAACCCGTTCACGGACATCACCATCGACACCGTCAAGGTGACCGACGAGAACGTGCCGACGCTGTTCGAAAACGAGGACATCATCTGCGAGGCGTTCGACGTGCCGGAAAACAAGACGATGCTCGTCAACGCGGTGCTGGAGAATCTGCCGGGCAAGAAGCTCGTCAGCGCGTCCGGCATGGCCGGCTTCCGCAGCTCCAACCTGGTGAGCACGCGTCGCGTTTCGAAGAACTTCTACTTCTGTGGCGACGGCGAGACGGCTCCGGTACCGGGTGCCGGCCTGATGGCGCCGCGCGTGGGCGTGGTCGCCTGCCACGAAGCGAACATGATCACGCGACTGATCCTCGGCGAGGAAGACGCCTGACGCACTGCTACGTTACTCCACTGCCGTAATCGAAATTTTTATTGCGATTACAAACGCACGTTGCACACAACACAACAGCGACGCAACGGCAACACAACAGCAGCACAGCAATCGCAACAACAGCAACACCAAACACCCCAACGAAAGGAACCGACGATGAGCACCGAAAACACCATCACCACCGCAGCCGCCGACGTCGCGGCCGCACCGAACGCCACGCTCGACGAGCTGGTCGGCACCACCACGAACACGGCGATTCTGCCGGAGCCGGACGCTCATGCGTACGACGAGATCGCCACCGGCGACGCCGATCCGTTGATCCTCGGCGGGCACAAGTTCACGAGCCGTTTCATCCTCGGTTCCGGCCGTTACGACCTGAACCTCATCAAGGCGACCATCGAGAACGCGGGCACGCAGATCGTCACCATGGCGCTGCGCCGCTGCCGCACCACCGAAAACAACCTGCTCGACTACATTCCGAAGGGCATCACCATGCTGCCGAACACGTCGGGCGCGCGCAACGCGGAGGAGGCGGTGCGCATCGCACGTCTCGCGCGCGAAGTGTGCCAGACGGACTTCGTGAAGGTGGAGATCGAGCACGAGGCGAAGTACCTGCTGCCCGACAACGAGGAAACCATCAAGGCCACGGAAAAGCTGGCGAAGGAAGGCTTCGTGGTCATGCCGTACATGTTCCCGGACCCGATCGCAGCGAAGCGTCTTGAGGACGCGGGCGCAGCTTGCGTGATGCCGCTTGGCGCGATGATCGGCTCGAACAAGGGCCTGCGCGCACGCGATTTCATCGAGGTGATCATCAAGAATGCCAACGTTCCGGTGATCATCGACGCGGGCATCGGCCGGCCGAGCCAGGCCGCTGAGGCCATGGAGATGGGCGCGGACGCGGTGATGGCATACACGGCGATCGCATCCGCCGGCAACATTCCGCTGATGGCGCGCGCTTTCAAGAATGCGATTGAGGCCGGCCGTGAAGCGTACCTGTCCGGCCTGGGCAAGGTGACGGAGGACCACGCCGTCCCGTCCAGCCCGACGAACGAGGCCGACTACATCGGCTGATTCGCGTCGGTTTCGTACGATTCGTGCACTAACGTTTCGCACTGTTTTATTGCGATTACACGACGAGGGTCGGTGGAGACGCACATTTTCGCAAGGTTTCCACCGGCCCTCTTTCGTCGGATGCGCGGCACGTAGCGCAACGCGCGCATGCCACGCATACCGCAGCGACAGGCAATACGTCTACTTCCCTAGAGCCGCCTTCAGGTCGCGGTTCTGGAATCGCTCGTGCAGCAGGCAGTAGCCGCCGAACACGACGAGCCACAGCAGGCCGGCGATGGCGGAACCGCGCGTATCTGCGGACAGGAACAGCGTGACGTACACGAACACGTAGAACGCAATCGCAATCCAGTCGCACACCTGCCATGCCGGCATGACGAAGCCGTCCGGCAGGAAGTCGGCGCTTTGACGGTAGCGGCGGTGCGCAAGCATCGTCAGCACGTAGATGAAGATCACGACGGCGCTGGCTGCGGAGGCGAACAGCACGAACGCGCTGGAGATGCCCGGGATCGCGTTGATCAGCGGGGAGAACAGGATCATGCAGCCGGACACGATGATCGCCTTCGCCGGCACCTTGCGTTTCGACACCTCACCGAAGCGCTGCATGGCCGGCGATTCGGAGTCCTGCGCAAGCTGGTACAGGTGGCGTCCAGCCGAGTAGATCAGCGAATTGAGTGCCGACGCGGCTGCGGTGATCACCACGAAGAACACGAGCGCGGCAGCCCAGTCGAGGCCCGCGTATTTGAACACCATGATGAACGGGGAGCCGAACGAGCCGTCCGCGTTCTGGTGGAAGTTGCGCCACGGCACGATGGCCATGATGGCCACGAGCGCGCCCACGTAGAAGATGAGGATGCGCATGATCAGCTCGTTGACGGCCTTCGGTAACACCTTGCGTGGGTTCTGGGTTTCGGATACGGTCACACCTACGAATTCGATGAGCTGGTAGGCGAAGAACACCATCTGGAAGCTCATGAAGAAGTTCATCCAGCCGTTCGGCGCAAGCTGGAAGCCGTCGGTAATGTTCGTAAGGCTCACAGTGGCACCGGAAACCGTGCCGTCCACGCCTTCGATATGCGTGGCCGGGTAGCTGAAACCGAGGAACAGCATCACCACGGCGGTGACAATCAGACCCACAATCAGTGTGATTTTGATCATGGAGAACCAGAATTCCGCCTCGCCGAACACTTTCACGGCAATGAGATTGATGCCGGTGAGCGCCACAAGGAAGCACAGTTCGATAAGCCATTTCCACGCGTTGAGGTCTATGCCGAACGTGCCGAAGAACGTGACGAAATAGGTGCTGACGGCTGTGATTTCGGTCATGCCGGTCAGAATGAGCACGATCCAGTACGTCCAGCCGGCGAATTTGCCCCACGCGCGGCCGAGGTAGCGGGTGATGAAGTTGATGAAGGTGTGCTGGCTTGGGTCGCTGTACATCATTTCGCCGATGGCGCGCATGAGCAGGAACATGATCAGGCCGACGCCGATGTACACGAGGATGATGCTCGGTCCGGTCAGCGCGATCGATTTGCCGGAGCCGAGGAACAGACCGGTGCCGATGGTTCCGCCGATGGCGATGAACTGGACGTGGCGATTTTTCAGGCCGCGTTCCATGTCGTTGTCTTTGTCGAGGCTTTCGATGGATTTGATTTGCGCGGTTTCCGTCGCTTCGGACGTGCTTGTACCAGTTTTTCCGGTTTTCGTATTCCCAAAAGTCATAATGTTCACACCCTACCGCGCCAACCGCACAATCTCCGCCGTTGTTCGCACCGCGAAATGCGCTATATGTGGCAGATTCGCATCTTTTCCAAAAAACGCTTTGCGACGGGTGGAGTCAGCTTGCCAAGGTTTTCAGCTTGCCACGGAGCGATTCGTTTTCGCGTTCCAGCTCGTCGATGCGCCGAGCCTGTTGTTTGATGATGACAAGCGCCGTCTCGCTGTCAAGGCCGCTGCTCGCGCTGAGAGGTGCAGGCGGCACGGCGATGGCAGCCGCATCGAGATTGTGCGATGGGACGGGCACGTCAGCGGATATACACCCCCCCCGACACGTTCGCCCTGTCCAGCGGATGCGGAGCATTTCCAATGTTCGCCTTATCGGAATTGGCGATTCCTGCGATGCCGTCGAGTTTCTCCTTGCGCGTCACCGCATGAACATACAGGTTGACGAGCTCCGTAATGATTTCGCCGTTACTCATGTCACTGCTACCACTCACGGATTTGAGGACGGCAGCCTTCCAACGCGCCACACTTCGTTCTATACGTTTATACCCAATCAGTTCCGGCGGCAATCCCGCCTCGCGGAAGATTTTGGTCGGCGATTCCCCCGCAAGATACCGTATGACACACACCTGTTTGAAGGCGTTGGAGTACGTGATGCGGTCTTTCGACACGTTAGCCACCGCCGGCAGATCCCGCAACATTTGGAGCTCGTCCATGCTGAATGATCCTCCACCGCGCATCGTTTTACCCCCTTTGCTATACCCCGTGATGAAGCAAGTGTATATCCGACTTCTCACAAGCAGCTTTTCAAATATTGCTGACCGTATATCACTTCAACCGGTCGGTCACACGTCAATGCGGGCGATTATGGAATATCCACAACCGCCCGCATTGACTTTTATTGCGAGTGAGTCAATTCACAACTCACTCACACCGAACGCATGCGCTCAGTACGTGCGGCGACGACTCTTGACCGCCACAGCCACGCCAGCGCCACCCACCAGCAGCGCCACGACCGTGAACAGCACGGTTCCCGCAGCACCAGTCAGCGGCAGCTGAGTGACATTCTTCACGTTCAGCACGGTAGCGGTGGCATTCGCAGTGGTGTTATTGTTCGGCTGGACCTGACGAAGGGCATCCTGTTCGAAAGTGACGAGACCTTCATCTGTGATCTCCACATTGAAAGTGACCCTGAAGTTCTGGGCGTAATCGGTCGGAGCCTGAGTCTCCACAACCGTGTAGGTTCCTGCCGCAAGACCCGCGACCTTCACCAAACCATCATTCTCAGTAATGAACGTCTTGGCATCATTCTGATCGGAAACAAACGACCACGCACCGTCCTCAGCCTGCTTAAGGAACTTGCCCTCCGCATTCTTGACAACGAACTTGGCGCCGGCTAGAGGCTTGGCCTCATTCCCTTCCTTGCCAATCTTCGTGAACTGGAAACCGTAGGTCTTAAGGACAGTCTTGCCTTCACCGCTGGTACCATCCTTGGTGGTGATTGTGGCCTTGTTGTCCACACTGCCGCTCAAGCCATCCAACGCATCCTTGGTGACGGTGCCCTGGTACGACACGACGATCGTCCTACCGGCCAGCGTTGTGGCATCGGCAAAATAGATGGTCGTGGTGGTGCCGGATTGAGCATTGCCTTCCTGCGTTATCGTGTACAGATCGGGATTCACAGTAGTCTGGTCTTTGAACTGGACCTTGAAGTCACTCGTTTCCGCAATCCGCAAACCTTTGGACGCGGTATCGGTAATGGTAAAGGGGTACGCATCCCAGCCAGCCGCAGCATGAGGAACGTCCGCGGCCACAGTGAAGTCCACGGTGTCGCCCACCTTTACGCTCTTACCGTTCACATCCACGTCATTCATCCGGGCGAATTTGAGCGGCTCGTCGGTCGGATTCGCGTTCTTCGCGTTGAACTGGCCTTCAGTCGTGATGTTGCCCTGACCGGTCGTCGCATCGGCCACAATCCTCAGATTGGACAGTCCATTGACGGTGGTGGCCACCACAGCCGGAGTTCCCGACGTCACAGTCGTTTCGCCAGCCTTGATGAACGTATCCTTCACCAGATACCAGCCTTCTCCGTTCACATTGACCGCCTGGCTCGTATTTGCCTGCTCCGTAGTTACGGTCAGGCCAGTACCATCAGGTCCTGCCGGCGGAGTAATTCCAGCCAAGGTCTTGGCGAAGACACGGAGCTGATCCGCAGTGAACGTCGCCACATAGGCGGCTGGATTATCCTTGTACTCTGTCGGGATGCCGTTGTGGCTTCCATCAGCCGCGTCAGCAGCGGTGGTCACAGCTCCCTTCCATGCGTCAACCGTTTTCACTTCGACCGAGCCATCGCCAGGATTCTCGAACGTGGCAAACTTGTATGGCGTGTACGTATGGTCTTCCTGTGCGTGGTTAACTTGCAGCAATGGAGCATCATCAGCCTGTGCGGCGGCGACGCCGATGGCCATGCCGCTCAGCAACGTTGCCGCGGCGGCCAGCCCTGCGAAAAGCTTCCTCATCTTCATGAGAATCTCCTCTTCCTTGATTGTTGGTTACTGTTTTCTGCAATCGCGGGAGGCGGGAACCCAACGCGCCCCCGCGATCCGCAAATCCTGTGTTGTTCAGCCGAGCCGCTTCTTGCGTCTCCACTGGTCGGCCGCAGCGACGGCGAGCAATGCCAGCACGCCAATCCCGCTCGCCGCCAGTTGCCACCATCGTTCCGCGCCCATGCGGCCCGTCAATGGCAGCGACGATGCCGAAATGTATTTGTTGGTGAACAGCATTGGCCGGGTACTATCCCAATTCGAACCAGCGGCACCATAATCGGTTTTCAGCTGGGTCACGGATTTGACAACGGCCTTCCATTCACCGGACGTTCCGTCTTTCATCACGCCCACGACCACCCGGTATTCCGCCTGCGAGTAATACATTGCGGAAGCATTACCAGCGTTCTCCGTCACAAGATATGTGTACTCGGCTTCACCTGCGTCATACGTGATGTCGCCGAAGTAAGCAACGTGATCGTCAGATGAATCGCGTTTCACCGTCACCGTGCACGCCGACTGGTTCTTGCAGGAAGCTGGCATCGGCGCGTCTGGATTGGAATCGTCTGCCTTCAGCTTGAAAGTGAACTCGTCGGAATCCTTCCAATCGCGCCCCTTCAGCTCCTTCTGCACGCCAATCGCATGCGTCAGCATGGTCTGCTTCAACGTGTTGGTGATGACTACTGTGGCGTTCTGCGATGCCATGGATTCCGGCACCGTCACCACATTGCCGTCAGCAAGATTTCCATCGCCGACCTTGTGCTGGTAGGAAGCCTTCCACAAGTGGCTGTCCGGTTCGACTTCCGTCACCGTGTACGTCTTTTGGGCGCCTGCCGGAATAATCACGTCGGTGGACCATTTGCCGCTATCGTCACGCTTCAGCGTGACCGTCTTATAGGTATCGTTGCCCTGTTTGATATCCACCGTGATGCTTTCCGGCTTCTGGCCGTTACCGCTCCACTGCTTGTCGACGTGCAGTGTGGAATGCACCACCTGGATTACCGGGTGCGGATACGGGTTCTCCCTGCACTCATGAGTCTTGCCATCGGCCGTATAGGTCAAGCATGCGGAATCGTTCGTATGGAAACCCGGCTGGTTCGAGGACGTGGCGTTTCCCGGCAGATCGGTGTTCGCGTTACCCTTTACGCCGTCATATCCATCCTTGCCGGCATTCAGGTTGGCGGCATACTCGTCATATGCCTTCTGCGTGGGCTTCACGTTGTATTCCAGCGTGTATGTCACGTTGTGGGCCAGAGCCTTCAGGAATGCGACCGTGAATTTCTTCGTGCTCGCGTCATACGTCAAGGTGTAATCGACATTAGTCAAGGAGACCACCTTGCCGGAAGCATCCTTGGCAACGACCCTGTAGTTGTTATCCGCAAGATCGACATAGTCGGAGAGCGTATCCTCCATGGTCACATTGGTGTATGCGGACGTGGTAGTCTCACTTTTTTCAATCTCGTCGAAGATGGTATTCAGCTCCGAAGCGTTCGTCGCGCTTTTATAATAGCCGGCTTCGATATTCCCTTCACCGAGCTGGTTGTATTTCGTTGCCTTTGGGAAATTGCTGGACACCGCATGCATGAACTGGTTCTCGTTGCTGGAGAGCGAGGACGGGTTGGCACTGGCGAAGATGCCGATGGAATACACCGCGGCGCCACCATCTTTCAATTCCTTGGCAGCTTCGACGGCCTTATTTGCCACTTTACCCTCGAAGCCACTAGACGATGTAGGCGAACCATCCGCGAAAAAGATAACGACCTTCTTCGCATCGGTTCGAGCACTAGCACTGCCCATCACCTTGACCGCACGATTGAATCCATTGTCGGCGCGGGTGGCGCCAGCGGCTTTGAGTTTGCTGACTTTGTTCTTCAGACCGTTCATATCCGCAGTCAGATTGCTAACGATTTGGGAGTAGTTGTAGGTGTACCCACCACTTCGGTACATGTCATCCCCGATTTTGTCCGTTTTATCGCCGGCGAACTTCACCAGTCCAACGTGAACCAGTTCGGAACCGGCCTCCGTATTAGTATTCGCAGCTTCATCAAGAAATGCTTTAACCGCTTCTTTCAGTGCGTCTAACCGCCTGGTCCGATCCGTCTTACTCATCGGATCGTCCATCGAACCGGACACATCCAGCACCAGCGTGAAGTCGATCGGCTGGGTGGTGGTGACCGTGGTGCTGTTGACGGCGCCCTTCACATCCACGTTCACGGTGTAACTGCCATTATCGTTCTTCTTGATGCGCTTATGCTTCTCCGGAGCGCCCAACTGAGAACCAGTCTCGTTCTGCGCAACCGACTGCGCCCGATTTGCTCGCGCAATCGGTTGAGCGGACAACGTAACTGGCTGCTCATCAGGTTGTTCAGATTGTTGTTCAACCTCCTGCTCAACCCACTGCTCAGTCTCTTCTTTCGTTTCTTGTTCCGTTTCTTGTTCGACTTGCTGGTAAGCCTCTTGATCTGACGGCTGCTCTTGCTCTGACGGCTGTTCTTCTCCCACCATCAAATTTTG
>OBZF01000732.1_pt1 | contig 13605 bp, 14 predicted proteins | sample 1495521 | NCBI WGS metagenome assembly OBZF01 (sample SAMEA2580234, study PRJEB22360) | human gut metagenome | biome: human gut; feature: human-associated habitat; material: faeces | place: Denmark | collected 2008/2010 | reverse complement strand
TTCGTTTATCCCCCCCCTCCTCGGCCCCAGTAGGGGAGCCGTTCCTAACATGCCACTGGCTCCACCGCTACGTTCGCGAGGAGCGGAGGTAATAATGGTGTGGTTATTGGGTGACTGGAACAAGCCAAATCCAGCGCCACATAAGATCATCGGCCAGATAATATTGATATCCGCAGGTGACGCGGGCAGCAGAACCAGGGAAAAAAGCCCCGCAGCCATGATGAACAACCCTAGAGCACCCAGCAATCCTGCATGTACGCGTTCAATCAAATAGCCTGCCAACGGAGCCATCACCATCGTTGCTAACGGCCACGGTGTCAGAAGTAAACCTGTTTCGACTTCACTACGCCCGAGCACGGTTTGCAGGTAAAAGGGCAGGGAAACCATTGCCAGCATTTGTGCGCAGAAAGAGCAAACAGATGTGCAAATAGAAAGTGAAAACAGCGGGATACGCAGTAAATCCACCGGTAGCAGCGGTACGGGAAGAGAAAGCTGGCGGCGAATAAAGAAAATACCAACAACAACCATTACCACCAGTTCCGCAGCAATTAACGTCAGCGATTGCCCCTGAGCGAAACCACTCAACGCAGTGATAAGCAGGCCGAAGGTTAACGCGTTCATCACGGCGCTGGGCAGGTCGAAACGGGGTTTACTGGCGCGAGAACCATTGGGTGGCAGAAAACGCATCGCCAGAAGCAGGGCGATAATACCTAACGGTACGTTGATTAAAAATAACCATTTCCAGGATGCGATGGAGAGGATTGCTGCAGCAATTGTCGGCCCGGCAGCAGAAGAGACGGCAACAATAAACGAGTTTATGCCCATCCCTCTCCCCAGAAAACGTTGTGGATAGATCAGGCGGATAAGTGCGGTATTAACGCTCATCAACGCTGCACCGCCGAAACCTTGTATGACACGCGCAAGGGTGAGCATTTGCAGCGAATCAGAAAGGGCGCAGAACAGTGAAGACAACAGAAAAACGACCAGACCGCATTTATAAATACGTCGATAGCCAAACATATCGCCCAGAAACGAAAACGAGAGCAGGGAGATGACAATGGCGATTTGATAGGCGTTCACTACCCAGATGGAACTGGCTGGCGTGGCATGAAGGTCCGTGGCGATTGTTGGCAGGGCGACGTTGGCGATTGCGCCGTCAAGGACAGCCATCGAAATACCAATCACAATGGTTAATATCGCACCGTATCGCTGGGGCAATGGCAGGCCGTCGGCCTGAACTTTTGGCATAGGAATTTTATATCTTTGGTGAATAATCAACAGGGGTATGATTCTAGCACTGATATTCACGGTGGATGTCGCAGAATTGTAACTAACCGGCAAAAGATGGATTGCGACCACCCTGGTGCGAAATTATAATAAAAAACAGTTCTGATTTTTATAAAACACTCGCAATGAGGTGATAAATGGCTAACGCAGATCTGGATAAACAGCCTGATTCTGTATCTTCCGTGCTAAAAGTTTTTGGCATTTTGCAGGCGCTGGGTGAAGAGCGCGAAATAGGGATAACCGAGCTGTCGCAGCGCGTCATGATGTCAAAAAGCACCGTTTATCGCTTTTTACAGACCATGAAAACCTTAGGTTATGTGGCGCAGGAAGGGGAGTCGGAGAAATATTCCCTGACCCTGAAATTGTTTGAACTGGGCGCTCGCGCGTTACAAAACGTCGATTTAATTCGTAGCGCAGATATCCAGATGCGTGAGATCTCCCGCCTGACCAAAGAAACTATCCACCTCGGCGCACTGGACGAAGACAGTATTGTTTACATTCACAAAATTGACTCTATGTACAATTTGCGCATGTATTCACGGATTGGGCGTCGTAATCCGCTGTACAGCACCGCGATTGGTAAGGTACTGCTGGCATGGCGCGATCTCGATGAAGTGAAGCAAATTCTTGAGGGCGTGGAGTATAAACGCAGTACCGAGCGGACCATCACCAGTACAGAAGCGTTATTACCCGTTCTGGACCAGGTGCGCGAGCAGGGGTATGGCGAAGATAACGAAGAGCAGGAAGAAGGGCTGCGATGCATTGCGGTACCGGTATTTGATCGCTTTGGCGTGGTCATTGCCGGTTTGAGCATCTCCTTCCCGACGTTGCGTTTCTCTGAAGAGCGTTTACAGGAATATGTCGCAATGTTGCATACCGCAGCGCGCAAAATTTCTGCCCAAATGGGTTATCACGACTATCCGTTCTGATGAGAGTAAGAACCTGTCGGAATATCAAACAGACAGGTTCTTTATTTAGCATGAGAAAAATAAAGTTGAAGGTGCGTTATATTAAACGCGCTTGCTATAAGAATATTTTACTCATGAGTGAGAATCTGGTTATTTATTACCCTTAACCATTATCGACCACGATATTGCTTTTACGTAACAGTGGGCAATCTGTTATCCCCAAGAAACCACTTTTAGTGTGCAAGTATTGTACCGTGCTGGTGCCTCTGGCAGTCAGATAGGTACATTGCAAACCTAATCCTGCGGCATTCTCTTTGCTTCCAATCAAAACGCCATATCCGCTGAGTAATAATCCTATCCATACCAGTGCTATCAGCATAACTGTGCGAATGATGAATCGCATTACAACCTCTTCTCTTTTTATGTTCGCTTAATCGTAGCGGCAATATGCGCTGAAGCAAGCTACTCATTCCGAAAAAGCACGAATATCGACATAGTTAGGCGCTGTTTAACTAACGCATGCTAGTTTAATGACATAAGGTAGGTGAAGCGGAGATTGGAGTGAAAAAGTTTCGATGGGTCGTTCTGGTTGTCGTGGTGTTGGCTTGCTTGCTGCTTTGGGCGCAGGTATTCAACATGATGTGCGATCAGGATGTACAATTTTTCAGCGGAATTTGTGCCATTAACCAGTTTATCCCGTGGTGATATCATTTTTTCAGCACTAGATTTTCTTCCTCTCCAGCAGTGGTAGAATAGCGCCTCTACTCAGAGGTGGTGAAATGAACGAAGTTGTAAATTCAGGCGTGATGAACATTGCGTCTTTGGTTGTATCGGTGGTGGTTCTTCTTATCGGGCTCATCTTGTGGTTTTTTATCAATCGTGCCAGTTCTCGGACTAACGAACAGATTGAACTGCTTGAGGCGTTGCTGGATCAGCAAAAACGTCAAAATGCACTGTTACGTCGTTTGTGCGAAGCAAACGAACCTGAGAAAGCAGATAAAAAGACCGTTGAGAGTCAAAAATCGGTTGAAGACGAAGATATTATTCGTCTGGTCGCCGAACGATAATCCTTCCTCAATCTTGAGTAACCCCGTCGTTGAAGGGTTACTCAATTCATCCTGATTATACGCACTGCCATGGTGCAACTGCTTCAAATTAAAACTCTGGTCTGACTTCAAATAATTATCATATTATTTATTTGCGTAACGGGATATCAGAAAAAGATATTTTCCTCATTAATTTATTAGGATGTTTACATCGGATTTGTGATTAAGCGTGGTATTATTTATTAGCGAAACGTTTCTCTCTTGATTTTTTGCTCATTCATCAATTTTTCTTATTTTAAATTTTCAATCCCTTTGGGGATTGACTTCTCTTTAGGGTAATTGATAGCCGTTAACTGACTGTTTTATGAGAAAAAGTGATATAACTTTTTATTCATTGCATAGCAAAAAATGTGATATTGCACGCACTATGTAATAACTTCTCCCACTGGCCTGGAACAACTGAACTTATTGAACTATGTTAGAAAATACGCCAGTTTAAGTATCTGCCTGAACTGGCAAGGTTAAGCACAATGATATATCGGCGCGTATTCCGTTGCATAAGTGTGCAAAAAAAGTGGAAGACGTATCGAGATTTGTGCGTCTGATCGAGACATGTTTAAAAATGGCTTGCCATAATTAACGTTGTATGTGATAACAGATTTCGGGTTAAACGAGGTACAGTTCTGTTTATGTGTGGCATTTTCAGTAAAGAAGTCCTGAGTAAACACGTTGACGTTGAATACCGCTTCTCTGCCGAGCCTTATATTGGTGCCTCATGCAGTAATGTGTCAGTTTTATCTATGTTATGCCTGCGGGCGAAGAAAACAATCTAAGGAATTTTTCAAATGGCAAAGATTAAAGGTCAGGTTAAGTGGTTCAACGAGTCTAAAGGTTTTGGCTTCATTACTCCGGCTGATGGCAGCAAAGATGTGTTCGTACACTTCTCCGCTATCCAGGGTAATGGCTTCAAAACTCTGGCTGAAGGTCAGAACGTTGAGTTCGAAATTCAGGACGGCCAGAAAGGTCCGGCAGCTGTTAACGTAACAGCTATCTGATCGAATCCACTGATCTGAAGTGTGAATACGCTTCAATCTCGCTATAAAGCCTCGTCGAATGCGAGGCTTTTTACTATGCTTTATCTTCGCTCCTGGCGTTCGGATATTTGCCCGCCGCGTGATTCGCGTTACACTTGCGGCCTTTAGTATCCTGCCGGAGTTGTCATGTCGTTTTCCTGTCCACTTTGCCATCAGCCTCTTTCGCGTGAAAAAAACAGCTATATCTGTCCCCAGCGACATCAGTTTGATATGGCGAAAGAAGGGTATGTCAATCTGCTGCCCGTTCAGCATAAACGGTCTCGTGATCCGGGCGACAGCGCGGAAATGATACAAGCGCATTCTTAGATGCCGGACATTATCAGCCGCTGCGTGATGCAATTGTCGCCCAACTGCGGGAACGGCTTGATGAAAAGGCCACGGCGGTGCTGGATATTGGCTGTGGTGAAGGGTATTACACACACGCATTTGCCGATGTGTTGCCCGAAATCACCACGTTTGGCCTGGATGTCTCGAAGGTAGCGATAAAAGCGGCGGCGAAACGCTATCCGCAGGTCACTCTTTGTGTCGCTTCCAGCCACCGTTTGCCGTTTTCCGATACCAGTATGGACGCCATAATACGTATTTACGCGCCGTGTAAAGCAGAAGAATTAGCACGAGTAGTGAAGCCCGGCGGCTGGGTCATTACTGCCACGCCGGGACCGCGACATTTGATGGAGCTGAAGGGGCTGATTTACAATGAAGTACATCTTCATGCACCTCATGCAGAACAACTGGAAGGTTTTACATTACAGCAGAGTGATGAGTTGTGTTATCCGATGCGTCTTCGCGGTGATGAAGCCGTCGCATTATTGCAGATGACGCCGTTTGCCTGGCGTGCGAAGCCAGAAGTCTGGCAAACACTGGCAGCAAAAGAAGTGTTCGACTGCCAGACGGACTTTAATATTCACCTCTGGCAGCGTTCTTATTAACCGTGGAAGTGCGTCCAGAGGATCTGGACGCCGATGCCGATCAGCACCAGCCCGCCGAGAATTTCCGCTTTTTTCCCAATAATTGAGCCGATAAAGCGACCAACCATCATCCCTAATGTCGACATAATCAAGGTTGCACAACCAATGGCCAATGCGGTCGCGATAATGTTGACCTGCAGGAAAGCAAGACCAACACCCACAGCCATGGCATCCAGGCTGGTGGCAATCGCGGTGGTTACCAGTAGCCAGAAACCGTGCCGACGGCGCGGCTCTTCATCTTCATCATCTGCGCCACGAAAACCCTCAATAATCATTCGCCCGCCGAGGAATATCAGCAGCACAAACGCAATCCAGTGGTTCCATTCAAGGACAAACCGGCTGGCTAACATGCCCATTCCCCAGCCGATCAGCGGCGTCAGGGTTTCGACGGCACCAAAAATAAGGCCGGTTCGCAATGCTTCAGAAAATTTCGGTTTATGGAGGGTGGCACCTTTACCGATTGATGCAGCAAATGCATCCATCGACATACCAAACGCAAGAAGAACAGTAGCAGTGATATTCATGACAATGTCCTGACCGGGGTATCCATAAAACACATCATCGCCCCCAGCAAACATGCATACATGAACAACAAGCCGCGATGGTTTTCGCGTTCATGCAGGCATAGCGATTGATGTGCATATGGTCTCGCCTGACTGAAAGTATTCAGTCCGTACGTGCCACGTTTTGCAACGAGTATGTTGACACGTACATTTCCGGAATCTGGAAATCGGCTACTCCCCAAATGAGGGCGCAACCTTAACATATTTTGAGAATATAAAACAACTGTTGGAATATATTATTTCATTGCTTTATTGATAACGATTTACATTTAGATTTATATATCAATGAAACGTTAAAATAAATAACAAATAAGGGAAGAGGTAATATAGCCTAAGCTATGTCTGATTATTAAAAATACACTAAACATAGCTTTGGCTAAATTCATAACTTATTGAGTTGAAACGAGAAGCTTATAAATTTTTTCCAGATCGTCGATATTTCGAACGCGGATTAACAGCCGACGCTGTTCTAATTGCATCACCAACACGCCATCTTCCGACAAGTTCATCGCTTTGATTCGGCTATATTCAATCCAGACATTGGCGAAGAAAAAACCTTTTTGTTTAAAGATGATCTTCGGAACGCGGATCCAGAATATATAAAAACCCATCAGAGCCAGTGCGCTTAATAACCATGTCGTTATTAACGCACCATGATTCGTGACGTTGTTATAGATAAGAATGACAATCAATCCGACGAAGATAACGCTATCGATGCGACCACGCCGGAGCAAAGGAATTGCCAGCAGGGTGGGGCCGTTACGGCGGGGCATGATGAACTGATCGTAGATCGCGAAGGCCAGGAGTGCGGCGATGAAAAGAATCAGTACCAGGTCCGTGATTGTCATTAATCCTCCAGATAAAAAAACGGGGCCAAAAGGCCCCGGTAGTGTACAACAGTCTTACAGTCCCAGCAGGCCGCAAGCGTAACCAGCGATACCGATGACGATGATCCACAGCGGGTTAACTTTTTTGCGCAGCAGCCACATACAAGCAAAGGTCAGCAGCAGTGGTACCAGGCCTGGCATTAACTGGTCAAGAATGGTTTGCACGGTGGTGACACGGGTCTGTCCATCCTGCCCGGTGATGGTCGAAACCACCAGCGGGATGTTGACATGTGTCCACTTGTTAACCAATGCCCCCATGACAAACAGGCCGAGGATAGACGCCCCTTCCGTCAGTTTTTGCAGGAAGCCACCACCCATATCTTTAACGATATCGATACCTTTGGAGTAACCATACGCTACGCCGTAGTAACGGGTTGCCAGACGCACCAGGTTAAACAGGATGAAGAACAGCAGCGGACCTAACAGGCTGCCGCTCATCGCGATACCGGCACCCAGTGCTGCAAATACCGGACGTACGGTTCCCCAGAAGATCGGGTCGCCTACACCAGCCAGCGGCCCCATCAAACCGACTTTGATACCGTTGATAGCACCGTCATCGATCTCTGCGCCATTAGCACGCTGTTCTTCCAGCGCCAGGGTTACGCCGAGAATCGGCGCAGCCACGAACGGCTGGGTGTTAAAGAACTCCAGGTGACGGCGAATAGCTTGTTTACGAGCTTCGTTGTTCTCAGGGTAGAGGCGACGAATTGCCGGTACCATAGAGAAGCAGAAACCCAGTGCCTGCATACGTTCGAAGTTCCATGAACCCTGGAAGAGGTTAGAACGCAGGAAGACGCCACGAATATCACTTTGAGTGAGTTTTTTCTCGGTGGTAGTTTGAGTTGTATCAACCATTTCGCTCACCTGTTAGTCCAGTTCGTTATCGAGATCGTTGTTACCAGCTGCCTGAGCAGGCGCACCGGCTACGCGGTTGTATTTCGGGCTAAGTTGGATGTAGAGCACTGCCATAACAGTACCAATCACACCCAGAGCAACCAGGTTAAAGTTGGTGAATGCTGCGGTTACGAAGCCGAGGTAGAAGAACGGCATCAGGTAGCCAGCACGCATCATGTTGATAACCATCGCATAACCAACCACCACGATCATGCCACCGGCGATATTCAGACCATTGGTCACCACTTCCGGAATCGCATTCAGCATGTTCTGTACTTCGCTGGTACCAACAGACAGCGCCACGATGACGGCAGGAATTGCCACACGCATTGCTTGCAGGAACAGAGAAGAAACGTGGATCCAGGAAATCGCTGTCAGGTTGCCGTTATCAGCAGCCTTATCCGCAGCGTGCTGGAAAGCAACGGTAATAGTACGAACGATGATGGTCAGTACCTGGCCCGCAGCGGCCAGAGGGATTGCCAGTGCGATACCTGCACCAATGCTCTGATGACCTGCGATAACCAGAATGGTAGAAATGATAGAAGCCAGAGCGGCGTCAGGCGCAACTGCAGCACCGATGTTCATCCAGCCCAGCGCGATCATTTCCAGCGTACCACCGATAATAATACCGGTTTTCATATCCCCAAGAACGATACCCACCAGGGTACACGCGATTAGCGGACGGTGAAACTGAAATTCATCGAGGATTGATCCCATACCTGCGATACAGGCTACGATAAATACCAGCACAATTTGAAGAGTGGTAATCTCCATTGTACTTCTCCTGTTTACGTAAGACTTAAGTGTGAAAACTGAGTGATAATCAACACAATACGTTACTTATCGATTTTGCTGATCAGATCCATCATTTTCAGTTTCGGATCGGTGGAAACCTTACGGACTTCCAGCTCAATACCGCGCGCATTCAGTTTCTTGAACGCCTCGATATCTTTTTCATCAACCGAAACCGCGTTATTCACCTGGGTTTTACCCTGACGGAATGCCATACCACCGACGTTAACAGAGGTGATTTTCACGCCGCCTTCAACGAGACGCTCTACATCTGTTGGGTTGGTAAATAACAGCATTACGCGTTCGCCAGCATATTTCGGGTTGTTGTAGACGCGAATCATTTTGGCAACATCAACTACGTGTGCTGTTACGCCCGGAGGTGCAACCTGGGTGAGCAGTGTCTTACGAACGGTATCCGCAGCCACTTCATCACTAACAACAATAATACGGGAGACATTGGTTTCTTTGGTCCAGCGGGTGGCGACCTGACCGTGAATCAGACGGTCGTCGATACGCGCAAGGCCAATAACCATGTAGTCGTTTGGCCCCATTGGTTTTGCCGGAGTTGGAGCCGCTTTTGGTGCTGCGGCAGCGGGTGCTGGCGCGGCTTTTTCAACCGGTTTGGCTTTCAGAGCTTTCACGCCTTCACGGCCTGTTTCTACTGCCAGTGCCACCAGTTCATCAAAGCTTGGGTCATCATCACGGGCCATTAACGTTTCCACGAGCATTGGAATGTTAACGCCTGCAATGACTTCATAATGCTCTTTGTCGACGACAATGCGGCTGGCAGCATTGAACGGGCTGCCTCCCCATGTATCAACGAGAAACAGCACGCCTTTAGTGGTGTCGAGTTTTGCCAACTGAGCGTTGTACTTTTCAATCAGCGTTTCGGCATTTTCACCTGGAACGAAATCGATCCAGCCGACGTTTTCCTGCTCGCCTAACAGCATTTCTGCCGTTTTAAGCAACTGCTCTGCAGCCCAACCATGTGTGCCTATAACAATAGCAATGGTCACTTGCTACCTCCTTTATTATCGTTAACACCTCAACGTGCCAGATGTATTTTTGAATCGTCGTCCACAATCGAATCGATTCAGATAAGGGCTACAACCAAAAACCCCTGCGTTTCGCGATTTATTTTAGATATCGAAAAAATTATTTTATGTGATGAAGATCCGTAATTTAACTTTCGATTAGCAGAAATTTCGAAAGGTAAAATATCCTTGTCACATTCGTTTGCAAAGGAAGGTAAATCTTTGCCAAATCAGAGGCGTCTCTGATATGTTTAACTCCCGTTTAACAACCATGGAGTATAGGGCAGTAGCCCGCAGTATGGATCGTCACCGACGTCATTTCAGCATCAGGCCTTTTAACGCCTACCTTTCTGGCTCTCTATGCCGCACCTTTCGTTTGCATTTTGTCGTTACGCCTGCATTATTTCTGGCGTCGAATAGCTATTCCTTAAGCAGGAGCTTGTCATGGAATTCTTAATGGACCCCTCAATTTGGGCGGGGCTACTCACGCTTGTTGTTCTCGAAATTGTGCTGGGTATCGATAACCTGGTCTTCATCGCCATTCTTGCTGACAAACTGCCGCCAAAACAACGCGATAAAGCGCGTTTGCTGGGGTTATCACTGGCGCTGATTATGCGTCTGGGGCTGCTGTCGCTGATTTCATGGATGGTCACGCTGACCAAACCGCTATTTACCGTCATGGATTTCTCCTTCTCCGGACGCGACCTGATTATGTTGTTCGGGGGGATATTCTTGCTGTTCAAAGCAACAACCGAACTGCATGAACGGCTGGAAAACCGCGATCATGATTCCGGCCACGGTAAAGGCTACGCCAGTTTCTGGGTGGTCGTCACACAGATTGTCATCCTTGACGCCGTCTTCTCGTTGGATGCGGTAATTACTGCAGTAGGGATGGTTAACCATCTGCCGGTGATGATGGCGGCGGTAGTGATTGCGATGGCGGTTATGTTGCTGGCATCCAAACCGCTGACGCGATTCGTTAACCAGCACCCCACGGTGGTGGTGCTCTGTCTGAGCTTCCTGTTAATGATTGGTCTGAGTCTGGTGGCAGAAGGTTTCGGTTTCCACATTCCGAAAGGTTACCTGTATGCCGCGATTGGCTTCTCGATCATCATCGAAGTGTTTAACCAGATTGCGCGTCGCAACTTTATTCGCCACCAGTCGACTTTGCCGCTGCGAGCGCGTACTGCCGATGCCATCCTGCGTTTGATGGGCGGGAAACGTCAGGCCAATGTTCAGCACGATGCCGATAACCCGATGCCGATGCCGATCCCGGAAGGTGCATTTGCCGAAGAAGAACGTTACATGATTAACGGCGTACTGACGCTGGCGTCGCGTTCTCTGCGCGGGATCATGACGCCGCGCGGTGAAATAAGCTGGGTTGACGCTAATCTCGGGGTCGATGAAATCCGCGAGCAACTGCTCTCTTCACCGCACAGTCTGTTCCCGGTATGTCGCGGTGAACTGGATGAAATCATCGGTATTGTACGTGCTAAAGAACTGCTGGTGGCGCTGGAAGAGGGCGTTGATGTGGCGGCGATTGCTTCGGCGTCTCCGGCGATTATCGTCCCGGAAACCCTCGATCCGATCAACCTGTTGGGCGTGCTGCGTCGTGCTCGCGGGAGCTTTGTTATCGTGACCAACGAGTTTGGTGTGGTACAAGGTCTGGTCACGCCGCTGGATGTGCTGGAAGCCATTGCGGGTGAATTCCCGGACGCTGACGAAACGCCGGAAATCATTACTGATGGTGACGGCTGGCTGGTAAAAGGCGGTACAGATTTGCATGCCTTGCAGCAGGCGCTTGATGTTGAGCACCTTGCCGATGACGATGATATCGCGACGGTCGCGGGCCTCGTGATCTCGGCAAATGGTCACATTCCCCGTGTGGGCGATGTGATTGATGTAGGGCCACTGCATATCACCATCATTGAAGCCAATGATTATCGTGTTGATCTGGTTCGCATTGTTAAAGAGCAACCGGCGCACGATGAAGATGAGTAAGCATTAACGTAACGGCATAATGGGCGTGATATGTCCATTATGCCGGGCGGGCGGCGGTGGCCTGCCCGCCAGCCATTTGGGAAAATCACGTAGCGGCATCGGCTGTGCGTACAAATACCCTTGCAAAATATGCACGCCATGACGGCGCAAATACTTCGCCTGTTCTTGCGTTTCCACGCCCTCCGCCACCAGTTCAATATTCAGTCTTTGCCCCAGCGCGATGATGATATCGGTCACCGTCGAGTTAACCGCGTCAGAACCTATAGCTGCGGTAAATGACTTATCAATTTTCAGCACGTCAGGACGTAATGTTTCAAGCCAGGAAAATGAACTGTTGCCGGTGCCGAAGTCATCAATCGCCAGTTTGACGTTTTTACGATGTAGCTCGCGGGCAATCCGATAATCAACATCCAGTAAGGCATCGCGTTCGGTGATTTCGAGGATCAGTTGCTGAATCGGGTGAGCGCTAAACCAGTACTGATTGAGATCTTTTATCAGCACACCACGGCGAAAATGGCTGGGTGCGACGTTAATGCCAACATGAAACTGACTACTCATCGGGAAAACATGGCGCTGACGAATGGTTTCTGCCATCACATAGCGGGTCAGTGGCACAATTAAATGATGTTCTTCCGCGATAGGAATAAACACATCCGGTGAAATCCAGCCCTGACGCGGATTATTCCAGCGCAGCAAAATCTCTACACCAATACATTGCTGGCTGCGCGCATTAAGCAAAGGCTGACAGAACAATTCGAACTCATGTTGCGCCAGGCCCAGATTGATTTCGCGGGAAAAGCTCATCCGGTAAGCGGTCGCCAGCCAGGCGATGTAGCCCACCAGTAAACTTAGCAGCACCGCCAGCGGTAATTGTGTTGGAAGATAGTGCCATGCCAGCGCCGTAGCCCCCGGACCATTAACGTTAATGGTAAAAGGAAAGCGTTGCGAAGAAACCTGATAGTTTTCATTGTCTTCAGGTTGCGGAAGGGAATCTACCAGCCCATTACCATAGAGCAAATGCCGTTTGTCCACCGTCAGGCTGGCGCTACTGATTTGCGGCAGTTGTGGCTCAAGGAGCATTGCCGTCAGTAAGTCGATGTTAATCATCTCCATGACCCCAGCATTGCTACTGCCCGCTGCAGGCGTCCATTGAATCAAAACCGGACTGCCTTTAATCAGGGCACGGTCGATCGTCAGGCGTAAAAGTGGTTGCGGTGCAGGAAGTTCAGCCAGAATGTCCACGACGGGCACATTGCGATAACCAAAAATGCTGGAGCAATAGAGTGTGCCGTCTTGCACCAGGCCAATGGATCGCACAGTTTGGAGTTTTGCCGCCTGTTTACGTAATGGCAAATGGGCGACAGAGCAGGGCAGACCAATCAGCGGAAGCAAGACTTCGCTACCTGCCTGTAGGGGAAGCAGTACTTTATCTAATTCCTCTACAGCGTGATTGGCGAATTGTACTACCCGTTGTTGATTTAAGTTACGCTGTGAAATAAATCGCACGCTCAGGGTCGAAGCGAGCGTAACGAGTGCGCAAATCGTACAAACAATCATTCGATTACGGCGATAGGTTTTAATGATCCCCCATTTGCCTTGCATGCGGGCCACCCTGTAAGCGTATGGCGACAAACGCCTGACGCAACAGTGGAAGTGTAGTGGGGAATATTACAGCAGACGAGAAAGCGGGTATAAATTCGCCCATCCGTTGCAGATGGGCGAGTAAGAAGTATTAGTCACACTGGACTTTGATTGCCAGACCACCGCGTGAGGTTTCGCGGTATTTGGCGTTCATGTCCTTACCGGTTTCGTACATCGTTTCGATGACCTTATCCAGCGAGACGCGCGGTGCACTGGTGCGGCGCAGAGCCATCCGTGCGGCGTTAATCGCCTTCACAGAGGCAATGGCATTACGCTCAATGCACGGCACCTGAACCTGCCCTGCAACCGGGTCGCAGGTTAAACCAAGGTTGTGTTCCATGCCAATTTCCGCCGCCACGCAAACCTGTTCCGGGCTACCGCCCAGCAGTTCTGCAAGACCCGCAGCAGCCATTGAACAGGCAACACCCACTTCGCCCTGGCAACCAACTTCCGCACCGGAAATAGAGGCGTTCATTTTATACAATGCACC
>OBZF01000723.1_pt1 | contig 13887 bp, 10 predicted proteins | sample 1495521 | NCBI WGS metagenome assembly OBZF01 (sample SAMEA2580234, study PRJEB22360) | human gut metagenome | biome: human gut; feature: human-associated habitat; material: faeces | place: Denmark | collected 2008/2010 | reverse complement strand
ATTATGATGGCAGCCGTGGTGATTGCCGTAGGCGTGATGATGTTCGCCGCGCGCTCGATTGGTGATTTTGTCGAACGCCATCCTTCGGTAAAAATGCTGGCGCTCTCTTTCCTGATTCTGGTGGGCTTTACCCTGATTCTGGAAAGTTTCGACATCCACGTACCGAAAGGTTACATCTACTTCGCGATGTTCTTCTCTATTGCGGTTGAAAGCCTCAACTTGATTCGCAACAAAAAGAATCCGCTCTGATACTCCGTACGCTCTCCTGCGGGAGGGCGTACTCACTCCTTTTACCCTCACAGTTTAAGATTTTCCTGCTTTCAAGATATATAACGTCGGTTTATAAACAGACTATTATCATAGGTAGGCCAAATGAGGATAACCGGATGAAAAAATGGGCAGTAATAATTTCTGCAGTCGGACTGGCGTTTGCTGTTTCCGGGTGTTCCAGTGATTACGTCATGGCGACCAAAGATGGCCGTATGATTTTGACCGATGGAAAACCTGAAATTGATGATGATACCGGGCTGGTGAGTTATCACGATCAGCAAGGTAACGCGATGCAAATTTACCGTGATGATGTTTCGCAAATTATTGAACGTTAACAAATAAGGTCAGCATCCGGCTGGCCTTAAGATTTTTCTCTTTCCCTTTTCCCTTCCCTCTGCCATTTTTATATTCCTTATGTCGTGATTATAAAAAGGAAACGGCTATGCAATATCACCGTATACCCCACAGTTCGCTGGAAGTCAGCACGCTGGGGCTTGGCACGATGACGTTTGGTGAACAGAACAGCGAAGCCGACGCCCACGCACAACTCGACTATGCCGTCGCTCAGGGCATTAACCTTATCGACGTTGCCGAAATGTACCCAGTACCTCCGCGCCCCGAAACGCAAGGGTTAACCGAAACCTACGTCGGCAACTGGCTGGCGAAACATGGCAGCCGCGAAAAGTTAATTATCGCCTCCAAAGTGAGCGGACCGTCGCGCAATAATGACAAGGGCATCCGCCCGGATCAGGCGCTGGATCGGAAGAATATCCGCGAAGCGCTGCATGACAGCCTCAAGCGCCTACAGACTGATTACCTCGATCTTTATCAGGTGCACTGGCCGCAGCGCCCGACCAACTGCTTCGGCAAACTCGGTTATAGCTGGACGGATTCTGCGCCTGCGGTTTCGCTGCTGGATACGCTGGACGCACTGGCAGAGTACCAACGCGCGGGAAAAATTCGTTATATCGGCGTGTCGAACGAAACTGCATTTGGCGTAATGCGCTACCTGCATCTGGCGGACAAACACGATCTGCCGCGTATTGTCACCATTCAGAACCCTTACAGTCTGTTAAACCGCAGTTTTGAAGTAGGTCTGGCAGAAGTCAGCCAGTATGAAGGGGTCGAACTGCTGGCCTATTCGTGCCTGGGTTTCGGCACGCTGACCGGGAAATATCTCAATGGTGCAAAAACCGCTGGCGCACGTAATACGCTCTTTAGTCGGTTCACCCGCTATAGCGGTGAGCAAACGCAAAAAGCCGTCGCGGCGTATGTTGATATCGCCAGACGTCATGGCCTGGACCCTGCTCAGATGGCGCTCGCGTTTGTACGCCGTCAACCGTTTGTTGCCAGCACTCTGCTGGGCGCAACCACGATGGATCAGCTGAAAACTAACATCGAAAGTTTGCATCTGGAGTTAAGCGAAGACGTATTAGCTGAAATTGAAGCGGTGCATCAGGTTTATACTTATCCGGCACCATAAGATTAACGCCGGTTAAAACCGGCGTTAAATATTAATGACGGCGCTGCCAGATCCACAGCGCCGTTATTGCCAGCGCAAACAGCGCACCGAAGCCAATGCCAATGGGCACGACCGGGATGCCTATCATTACCGCCAGCGAGTAAATGCCCAGCATCAACAACATGGCGCTGTTTTCGCCAAGGTTTTGTACTGCAATCGCATTCCCCGCCCCGACGCTTTTTTTACCCCGCTCCTGTAGCAACGCATTGAGCGGAACGACAAAAAAGCCCCCCATCACGCCAATCAGCATCAACAAGGCATAGGCTGGCAGCAGCTCGTGTTGCAGGGAAAAAATCAGTACCACCACGCCAATCAAAATCCCGGCTGGCATACAGCGTGACACGGTTTCCAGCGTAACTAACTTCGCTGCCGCACCTGCGCCAACCACGATACCAATCGCTACCATCGCGTTGAGATAGGTGGGCGTAGCGTTATCGGTAATGCCCAGCGCCACCGGTACCCACAGCACCAACAGGAAACGCAGCGTGACACCCGCTCCCCAGAATAAACTGGTGCCCACCAGCGAAAAACGCGTTTCACCATTGCGCCATAGCGAGGTGCAGGCATTCAGGAAACTGCGGGTCATGTTGATGAGATTCCAGGACTGCCCCGGACGCGCCGCCGCCAGTTTGGGAATGTAGATATTGGCAACGACCGCACCACCGTAGGCCAGTGCGCATGCGGCCAGGGCGACGAGGACATGCCAGTCAGCCAGCACACCACCGGCTACGGAACCGAGCAAAATCGCCGCTATGGTAGAAGCTTCCATTAAACCGTTAGCTTTCACTAACTTACTACCCGTGGTTAATTCGCCGAGAATACCGTATTTCGCCGGTGAATAGGCTGCAGCACCAACACCCACCAGCGTATAGCCGAGAAACGGATTGATACCAAAGCAGATACTGGCTGCGCCCAGCAGCTTCAGGCCGTTGGCAAACATCATCACCCAGCCTTTGGCGAAGCTATCCGCCACCTGCCCGACAAACGGCGCAAAAAGAATGTAAGCACCTACAAACACCATTTGCAGGATGGGCTGGCTCCACTCCGGATAGAACTGCGCTTTCAGTAACGCCAGAGTGGCAAACAGTAGGGCATTATCGCCAAACGCAGAGAGAAACTGCGCCACGATAACCGCTTTCATCCCCTTCGACCACAACGAAGTGTTAGTGTGCACTGACTCACTCATCGTGTTGTTCCGCTTCGTCTACCCAGCTTTTCAACGTGACAAAGTCAGGTTTGCCGCTGCCAAGTAATGGCATCTGTTTCAGATAGCGAATATCGCGCGGTACAGCAAGCTCCGGCACGCCGTGCTCGCGGGCATACTGTTGCAACTTATCGCGCGTCAGTTCGTTATCTGTGGTGAAAAGCACCAGTGCCTCGCCTTTGCTGGCATCGCTCTTAATCGCAGTGGCATGGACTTTATCTGGCGAAACACCAAGTGCCAGTTGTTCCACCATTTCCAGCGACACCATTTCGCCTGCAATTTTGGCAAAGCGTTTTGCGCGGCCCTGAATCTGCACAAAGCCCAGCTCGTCAAAACGCACAATATCGCCAGTGTCATACCAGCCGCGCTCCATTTCGCCGCGAACATTCTCGGCGGTGGGCACTTCCAGTACACCTGGCTTCTCCACCCGCAGATAGCCGTTCATTATGTTCGGCCCTTTCAGTTGCAGGCGTCCGCCCTCTTCGATACCAGGGACCGACAACAGGCGCGCATCCATTCCTGGTAGAATACGCCCTACCGTACCGGGTTTCGCCGCCATCGGTACGTTGATAGAAACGACAGGCGCGCATTCGGTCACACCGTAGCCTTCAAGGATGCGCAGGCCAAATTTATCCTGCCAAAGCTGTTTGGTACTTTCTTGTAGTTTTTCTGCGCCTGCCACCACATAGCGTAGACGATAGAAGTCATACGGGTTGGCGAAACGCGCGTAGTGACCGAGGAAAGTCGAAGTGCCGAACAACACGGTGCAACTGCGGTCATACACCAACTCCGGCACAATACGGTAATGCAGCGGGCTTGGATAAAGAAACACTTCTGCACCTGTGAGCAGTGGCGTAAACAGGCCTACCGTCAGCCCAAAGGAGTGAAACAGCGGTAACGCCGACATAAAGCGATCGTTGGTGGTGAAGTCGGCAATCGTTTTAATCTGCTCGACATTCGCCAGAATGCTTTTATGGCTATGGACGACGCCTTTCGGATGGCCTTCAGAACCGGAGGTAAAAAGGATCAGCGCCTCTTCTTCCGGCTGCTGTTTAACCTGTGCCAGACGCGGCATCAGCAAATGAGCGAAGATCCATACTTTGTCGGCAGTGGTGACATCTGCTTTTAAATCTTCCAGATAGACCCAGCGCACCTGAGTAAGTTGCTCCGGCAGATGCCAGAGTTTGCCTTTATCGACATTCTGGCGGGGTGAAGTGAATGTGTTTTTTATTCCCCCCGCCGTAATAGCACTGGTCAGCCCTTTTACCCCGGCAGTGTAGTTCATCATTGCGGGAATGCGGCGACGGGCGATGGCCCCAAAAATCACTGCCGCACTGATGCCTGCATTGGGCAGCATTAAGCCGATGCGTTCGCCTTCAACACTGTATTTTTCAAGGATGCGTCCAACAAACAGCGTTTTCGTAAGCAATTTGCGATAGGAGTCTGGGGTAAAGTTGACGTCTTCGACACATTTCTTCCCGGCTCCGAAGCGGTACATTGCACTCAGTAAAGATTCGTACAGCGTTTCACGCGGGCGCACCGCCATTCGCGCTTCCATCATTATTTGATGCAGCATTTCGCCAGCGATTTTGCGACGGTCACGGGCACGCGGCGCATCCGGCATCTCCACCTGCGTTGGTGGCAAAATATGCAGAGTAATTTGCGGGAACAAGCGACGTTTAACCAGACCTTTCAGGCGGCTGAAGTGCGTGAGTTCCGCCCCTTCAATACGCACAGGAATAACCGTTGCACCAGACTTCGCCGCGACAAAACCCGCGCCATCGTAGATTTTCATCAGCGAGCCTGTAGTGGTGATGCGTCCTTCAGGGAAAATCACCACTGGTCGGCCCTGTTCCACCAGACGTACCAGATGTTTAATAGCCATAGGTTGCGTCGGGTCGAGAGGAACAAAGTCGATAAATGATTTCAGCCAACGCATATACCACTGTTGGCTTATTGAGGTGTAAACGGCAAACACTGGACGCACAGGTAAAAACAGTCCAAGCAAAATGCCATCAATAAAAGAGACGTGATTAGGCGTAATTAGAACGCGCTCGCCCTTCAGTGCCTGGGTGTCACCCGTAACGCGAACGCGATACAAAACACGGCACAAATTTCGAAAAAAGCTAAAAAGCATTCCAACTCCCTTTGCTCTGATTCAGTAAAAGCGAATGGAGGGAGATTACACGAGATAAAGAACGCGAGCGACAGTAAATTAGGTGCGAAAAAAAACCTGCGCATCCGCGCAGGTTGGTGCAAGAGACAGGGTACGAAGAGCGTACCGAATAATCTCACCAATCAATACCTCTGGGATCTTGATTGTGGTCTGCACGACGACTCTTCGCCAGCGAGAAAACGCAAAGGAATGAAGGGAAATGCAACGAGGTGTGTAAATTGTCGGTTACTGTTACAGATTGATGACCGGCAAAAAAAAACCTGCGCATCTGCGCAGGCTGGTGTAATTCATGTGCTCAACCCGAAGTTGACTTCACCTATCAATACCTCTGGGATCACCACTTTAGCAACCTGAAGCCAAACGCCACCAGCGGTCAATCGCAACAGCGTTTCGCAAAGTGTAACCAAAGGTTTGCAATCTCTTTTTTTGTCTTACTTATTTGCGTTTGGCTCACATTCCCACGATGAAAACACGCCACCCCTTGAACCAACGGGCGTTTTCCGTAACACTGAAAGAATGTAAGCGTTTACCCACTAAGGTATTTTCATGGCGACCATAAAGGATGTAGCCCGACTGGCAGGCGTTTCAGTCGCCACCGTTTCCCGCGTCATTAATAATTCACCTAAAGCCAGTGAAGCTTCCCGGCTGGCTGTGCATAGTGCAATGGAGTCTCTTAGCTATCACCCGAACGCCAACGCCCGTGCGCTGGCGCAGCAGACCACTGAAACGGTCGGTCTGATCGTTGGTGATGTTTCCGATCCGTTTTTCGGTGCAATGGTGAAAGCGGTCGAACAGGTGGCTTATCACACCAGTAATTTCTTATTGATTGGCAACGGTTACCACAACGAACAAAAAGAGCGTCAGGCTATTGAGCAACTGATCCGCCATCGCTGTGCTGCGTTGGTCGTCCATGCCAAAATGATCCCGGATGCCGATTTAGCCTCATTAATGAAACAAATGCCCGGTATGGTGCTGATCAACCGTATCCTGCCTGGCTTTGAAAACCGTTGTATTGCTCTTGACGATCGTTACGGTGCCTGGCTGGCAACGCGTCATTTAATTCAGCAAGGTCATACCCGCATTGGTTATCTGTGCTCTAACCACTCTATTTCTGACGCCGAAGATCGTCTGCAAGGGTATTACGATGCCCTTGCTGAAAGTGGTATTGCGGCCAATGACCGGCTGGTGACATTTGGCGAACCAGACGAAAGCGGCGGCGAACAGGCAATGACCGAGCTTTTGGGACGAGGAAGAAATTTCACTGCGGTAGCCTGTTATAACGATTCAATGGCGGCGGGTGCGATGGGCGTTCTCAATGATAATGGTATTGATGTACCGGGTGAGATTTCGTTAATTGGCTTTGATGATGTGCTGGTGTCACGCTATGTGCGTCCGCGCCTGACCACCGTGCGTTACCCAATCGTGACGATGGCGACCCAGGCTGCCGAACTGGCTTTGGCGCTGGCGGATAATCGCCCTCTCCCGGAAATCACTAATGTCTTTAGTCCGACGCTGGTACGTCGTCATTCAGTGTCAACTCCGTCGCTGGAGGCAAGTCATCATGCAACCAGCGACTAACCGCAGTTAAAGCAATTCCAGCGCCAGTAATTCTTCGATGGTCTGGCGACGGCGAATCAACCGCGCCTGACCATTATCAAACAGAACCTCTGGTAACAGCGGACGGCTATTGTAGTTGGATGACATTGATGCGCCATATGCCCCTGTATCATGCAGTACCAGATAATCACCTGCCTTCACTTCCGGCAAGGCGCGGGTTTCAACATTTCCCCCTTCCTGCTGGGTAAAGACATCGCCCGATTCACATAACGGTCCGGCGACGACGGTTTCCACCGTTGGCGCGTGTTCCAGAGAACGACCATCAGCTGCCAGGGCACTGATATGGTGGTAACTACCGTACATTGCCGGGCGCATCAGATCGTTGAACCCAGCATCAACCAGCACAAAGTGGCGGCTACCCATTTGTTTGACGCTCCGCACCTGAGTAATTAATACGCCAGACTGCGCTACCAGGAAGCGACCCGGTTCAATTTCCAGTTTCACAGGGTGGCCCAAATGGCGGGCGATTTGCTCACGCGCGGCATTCCACAGACCATAATAATGTTCGGTATCAACCGCCTCTTCACCCTGTTGATAAGGAACAGAAAGCCCACCGCCCGCAGAAATAGCCTGTAAATCCTGACCGAATTCGATGACCTGACGCACCATAGCACCACACACCTGTTCCAGATGGGCATAATCAACGCCAGAACCAATGTGCATGTGAATGCCGACCAGCTGCAGATGATGACGTTGTATCACGTCCAGTGCGGCGGGCAGATCGGTGTACCAGATACCGTGCTTGCTGTTTTCGCCACCGGTATTGGTTTTTTGGCTATGTCCGTGACCAAACCCCGGATTAACGCGCAGCCATACCCGATGCCCTGGCGAAACCTGGCCCAGTTGGTCGAGCATATCAACAGAACCCGCATTCACCGGAATTTGCAATTCACTGACGCGTTCAAGCGTCGCCTGATCGATAACATCTGCCGTAAAACGATCTGCCCCGGGGTGCTTTGGCGGATTGTACCCCGCCGCCAACGCACGCTCTATTTCGCCTAACGAGACGGAATCCACTTTCACGCCCTGCTCACGCATTAAGCGCAAAATATGAATATTGGAACAGGCTTTCTGTGCAAAGCGCACCACATCAAACTGTTTCAGCGCTGCAATCTGCCGACGAATAATTTGCGCATCGTAGACCCACACCGGGCAGCCAAATTCAGCGGGCAAACGCAGCAGATTTTCGGCGGTGAGATCGGTATCGGTGCTGAACAGTGAATGTGGCATAACAAACTCCAGATAAGTGCTTTTTTATGATTACGCCACATCATAAAAAGAATAAAAAATATCGATTTATGTCGAGTCTATGCAAAAATGATATGGATTACCGGATTGCGAGAGAGCGCTAATGGCCGCCGTTAACTTACGTCATATTGAAATTTTTCATGCGGTAATGACCGCCGGAAGCCTGACTGAGGCAGCACACCTGCTACACACCTCACAGCCAACCGTCAGCCGCGAACTGGCGCGCTTTGAGAAGGTGATCGGGCTAAAATTGTTTGAGCGCGTACGTGGACGATTACATCCTACCGTGCAAGGACTGCGTCTGTTTGAAGAAGTGCAACGATCCTGGTACGGACTGGATCGCATTGTCAGCGCCGCAGAAAGTCTGCGCGAGTTTCGCCAGGGAGAACTGTCTATTGCCTGCCTGCCGGTCTTTTCGCAATCTTTTTTACCGCAGCTCCTGCAACCCTTTCTGGCACGTTATCCCGATGTCAGCTTAAATATCGTGCCCCAGGAATCACCGCTACTTGAAGAGTGGCTCTCGGCCCAGCGTCATGATTTAGGACTCACTGAGACACTCCATACGCCTGCGGGAACAGAACGTACCGAATTACTCTCTTTAGATGAAGTGTGTGTGTTACCTCCGGGTCATCCGCTGGCGGTAAAAAAGGTATTAACGCCGGATGATTTTCAGGGTGAGAACTACATCAGCCTTTCCCGTACTGACAGCTATCGCCAGTTGCTGGATCAGCTATTTACTGAACATCAGGTTAAACGACGCATGATCGTAGAAACCCACAGCGCCGCGTCAGTCTGCGCAATGGTACGGGCGGGGGTAGGTGTTTCGGTGGTTAACCCGCTCACCGCACTGGATTATGCGGCAAGCGGTTTAGTGGTGCGGCGGTTTCGGCGTTCGGTTTACGTCAACCAGGGCGCACAGTATTGCGGTTCCGTTCACCGTCAGCCTGATCCGCCCCCTGCACCGCCCGTCATCAGCGCTGGTGCAGGCGTTTAGTGAGCATTTACAAGCGGGGTTACCGAAACTGGTCACTTCTCTTGACGCTATTTTGTCGTCAGCTACGACAGCATAAAAGCGACAGCATCCTCGGCATGGATCGCCGCAGTATCAAACACAGGCAAAACACTGCGCTCTTCTGGCACCAGTAAACCAATTTCTGTGCAGCCAAAAATGACGCCCTGTGCGCCCTGTTCTGCAAGGCGAGCAATCACTTGCGCATAATAAGCGCGTGACGCTTCGGTAAATTGCCCCAGACACAGTTCTTCAAAAATAATCTGATTAATTTTCGCCCGTTCATCCGCTTCAGGAATAAGACAATTGATGGAAAATTGTTCCATCAGCCGCCCGCGATAAAAATCCTGTTCCATGGTGTAACGCGTACCCAGCAGCGCCACACGAGTCATTCCGGCCCCGGTAATTGCACGTCCGGTGGCATCCGCAATGTGTAAGAAAGGCAGAGTGCAACGTGACTCAATGGCATCCGCCACTTTATGCATCGTATTGGTACATAACACAATACCTTCTGCGCCCGCCCGCTGTAAGCCAAGCGCCGCCTCAGCCAGAATGTCCCCGGTTTTATCCCATTCCCCGCGACGCTGGCACTCTTCTATTTCATGAAAATCGACGCTATGTAGCAGCACTTGCGCAGAGTGAAGCCCACCAAGCCGCTGTTTAATGCCTTCATTTATCAGACGATAGTAAGGAATGGTGGATTCCCAGCTCATTCCTCCCAGCAAACCAATTGTTTTCATTCCTCTCTCCTGATGTGTGTTACCGCAACAAGGCTGAATAAGGAACGAGACAAACGCCTCAACGGCCAGGTGCCCGATCTCTATTAACGAAAAAAGGGCCGGATGTACAGCACATCCGGCCCGTGAAATCAGACGCCGATATTTCTCAACTTCTCGCCTGCCATCAGTTTGCGTTCGATATGTTCCAGCGTGACATTTTTGGTTTCCGGAATGAGCCAGAAAGTGATGCCCACAAACGCAATGTTCAGCGCAGTGTAGAGCCAGAACGTACCGGCAGCGCCAATGCTATCAAGCAGTGTCAGGAAGGTCGCGCCGATAATCATATTCGACACCCAGTTTGTCGTCGTCGAACAGGTAATACCGAAATCGCGGCATTTCAGCGGCTGAATTTCAGAGCACAGGATCCACACCACTGGCGCGGCGCTCATCGCATAACCGGCAATACACATCATCGTCATGCCAACAGAGAGCCAGGACAAGCCACTGGAAGCCGTACCGTTATCAAACTGCATCAGGCAATAGCCCAGCACCAGAGTGCCTAACGCCATCACGCTGAAACCAATTTTCAGAGCCGGTTTACGACCTGCTTTATCTACCGTAAAGACCGCAATGAAGGTCGCGAACATAAAGGTCAGTCCCACGACCAGAGTCGCAATCATCTGTTGTTCTGTGGTCGTAAAGCCCGCCATTTTGAAGATACGCGGCGCATAGTACATGATGATGTTCATACCGGTAAACTGCTGCATCGCCTGCAACAACATACCGAGAAACACAGCACGACGGACGTTACGGTTGATCTTAAACAGTGCCCAACCGCCTTGTTTTAACTTCAGGCTTTCACGAATTTCGTTGAGTTCTTCTCGCGCTTTTTCCGACGTATCGCGCAGCATACGCAACACTTCTTCCGCCTCAATATGACGCCCCTTTTCCGCCAGCCAGCGCGGGCTATTTGGCAGGAAGACCACCAGAATAATCAGCAGGACTGCTGGTAAAGCAAGAACCCCCAACATTGCGCGCCAGTTACCGCTATAACTGAACGCTGTATCGGATAAAAACGCCAGCACGATGCCGAGTGTGACCATCAACTGGTACATACTGATCATCTTACCGCGAACGTTTTCACTTGCCATTTCAGAAAGATACAGAGGAGCGGTGTAAGACGCGATCCCGACAGCAATGCCCAGCACCACCCGAGCGGCGATTAACATCTCTACGCTGGTCGCAAAAGCGGACCCTATAGAACCGAGTACAAACAGGATGCCCCCCGCCATCAGGCTGTATTTACGACCCAGGCGGAACGACAGCCAACCATTAAACAGCGCACCAATTGCTGCGCCGAGCATCATGCTACTAACCACCCATTCCTGCAAACGACTGGTCAGCACAAAGTGATCGGTAATGAACGGCAACGCTCCGGCGATTACGCCGATATCAAGACCAAATAACAATCCTGCGACCGCAGCAGCTACCGAAACAAACATATTCATACGCCGCGTATCCCGCAAAGAACGTGGCGTTAAAGCAGATTCCGTATTGATAGTAACCATTTTTTCCTGCCAGCAGAGAGTAAGACATAGTGAAAAAATACGTGAACAACTCACGCAGGTGTCAGGTCGGAAACAGCATAAATATGGATTAAATTGCTACGACATGTCGTTATGTGATGGATATTCCAATTTTCAAATTAAGTTGAATTATTGATATTATTATTAACCACCTAATTTTACAGCAGATAAAATTCATAAAGTTCATTAATTGATATGGATTATTTCATAACCATGATATGGATTATGATGATCTACAGATATAAAAACCCCTGCCATGCGGCAGGGTCATAAAAGTAAGAAGAATGAATTAACGCGCCAGCCAACCGCCATCCACGGCAATGGTATAACCATTCACATAATCTGAAGCGCTGGAGGCAAGGAACACTACCGGCCCCATCAGGTCACTCGGCAGTCCCCAACGGCCAGCTGGAATGCGGTCGAGGATTTCCGCGCTACGTTGTTCATCTGCCCGTAGTTGTTGAGTATTGTTGGTCGCCATGTAACCCGGGGCTATCGCATTAACATTAATGTTATGTTTAGCCCATTCGTTCGCCATCAATCGCGTCACACCCATCACGCCGCTTTTTGATGCGGTATAAGAAGGCACACGGATCCCGCCCTGGAAGGAGAGCATTGACGCGATATTGATAATCTTGCCGCCATTGCCTTGCGCGATAAAGTGTTTCGCCGCTGCCTGAGACATGAAGAATACGCTCTTGATATTCAGGTTCATGACATCGTCCCAGTCTTTTTCGCTGAACTCGAGAGCGTCTTCGCGGCGAATCAATCCGGCGTTATTCACCAGGATATCAATATGACCAAACTCCGCTACCGCGCGATCCAGCAGTGCTGGAATACCATCAATCTTTCGCAGATCGGCGGTCAGGCTTAAAAAACGACGCCCCAGCGCCGTGACCTGCTTGATGGTTTCAGTCGGTTCAACGATGTTAATGCCAACAATGTCACAGCCCGCTTGCGCCAGCCCCAACGCCATCCCCTGGCCCAGCCCAGTATCACAGCCAGTGACGACCGCAACTTTACCTTCGAGAGAAAATGCACTTAAAATCATAACAATACCTTATTCGTTTATGCCCACAACTAGCGCAAATCTTTAACGGCCACATGGTCCATATCATCAAAGACCTGGTTTTCACCGACCATGCCCCAGATAAAGGTATAAGCTTTGGTTCCGACGCCGGAATGAATCGACCAGCTCGGGGAGATCACCGCCTGCTCGTTATGCATCACAATATGACGCGTTTCTTGCGGCTGCCCCATCATGTGGAAAACGCAGGCGTCATCATCCATATTGAAATAGAAATAAACTTCCATCCGGCGCTCGTGGGTGTGACACGGCATGGTGTTCCACAAGTTACCCGGAGCCAGCTCCGTCAGCCCCATACTCAATTGGCAGGTTTCCAGTACATCCGGGACAAAATATTTGTTAATCGTGCGACGGTTACTGGTGAGGTTATCGCCTAACGTGACTGGAGATACTTCGTCCGGTGTGACTTTTTTGGTGGGATACGTCGTATGCGCGGGTGCGCAATTGTAATAAAACTTCGCCGGAGTGCCGGTATCAATACTGGCAAAGACAACTTCTTTTGCACCTTTACCAACATACAGGGCGTCGCGGTGACCGATTTCATAGCATTGGCCATCGACAGTAATCGTACCGGCACCGCCAATATTGATAACACCTAACTCGCGACGTTCAAGGAAATAGCTTACGCCGAGTTGTTTACCAACTTCCCCGCCAACGGAAACCGTTTTAGTTATCGGCATAATGCCGCCAACAATAATTCGGTCAATGTGGCTGTAAACCATGGTGTACTCATCGGCGACAAATACCTTTTCAACCAAAAATTCATTGCGCAGCCCTTGGGTATCCAGCGTTTTTGCGTGCGCACTGTGGATGCTCTGTCTTACGTCCACATCAACCTCCGATAATCAGTGAAGCGTGAAAATAGAAAACGATAGTGAAACACTGTTTCGTTTTCTCTATAAAGGGATGATATGCCTATGGGCTAGGGTTTTCAATTAAAAATAAAACAATGTTTCATTTTTAAGTTAAGGATTAAAAAAAGTGCAGTGTCGATCACGAATATGTCATGAGAATGGAAAAATGAGGGAGCCCAGAAAATGTATGTCGACTTGCCAGCCATCATTATTCAACAGATTAATGACGGCAGATATTTATCGGTAAGGAGGAAATGCAGAGCTATTCGTCACGTTCAATGGTCAATGCCACGCCCTGGCCCCCGCCGATACAAAGCGTTGCCAGTCCTTTGCGGGCATTACGTTTCACCATTTCATGAACCAGAGAAACCAGGATTCGGCAACCGGAAGCGCCTATCGGGTGACCAAGTGCGATCGCACCACCATTGACATTGACCCGACGCTCATCCCACTCAAGCATCTTGCCAACCGAAAGCGCCTGTGCAGCAAACGCTTCATTAGCCTCGATAAGATCGACATCAGCCAACTGCCAGCCTACACGCTCCAGGCAACGGCGGGGGGGATAAAGCCCCGCCACGCCCCCCCCAAAGTAACG
>OBZF01000716.1_pt1 | contig 14111 bp, 6 predicted proteins | sample 1495521 | NCBI WGS metagenome assembly OBZF01 (sample SAMEA2580234, study PRJEB22360) | human gut metagenome | biome: human gut; feature: human-associated habitat; material: faeces | place: Denmark | collected 2008/2010 | reverse complement strand
GCTCGGTAGGCAGGATGGTGGACGAGACCGAGAGGAACGTCTTCCTCGAGGACGGGTACCCGGACATGACGAACAAGGGCTACTCGACTTTCTGGTACCAGTACAAGTACGGCCGGGACACCTCGCCTTTCGACATCGTCATAGACCTGTTCTCCGCCTACGTCATAGACAAGATGTTCGTATATACGTCATCCCGGAACAATTTCTCCGTCTACGGCATGAGGGACATGGGCTACGACTGGGAGCGTGTCGGCGAGATCAGGATCGAGTACAACGCTTGGGCGGCATTGGATTTCAGGTCCTGTCAATGCAGGTATATCAAGCTGTCTTGGGATCTCATGGATTTCGGATCGAACTCCAAGACCCCCGTCATGGGCGAGGGGGCCGAGGGATTCCCGGAACCGGAGTACAACGGGACACTGGAGAGCGTGAGGAACCTGCTGCTTTACGGCCGTCCGGCCTCGACCCGGCCGGAGGGGATCATGTCACCCCTGCGCCGCTCCACGACCCGCAAGACCGTGGACCAGTTCCTCTGCACGAACGGGCACGCCTACCAGCAAGGGCGCATCCATAGCATGTGCTCCGGCGAGAGGTCCCGCATGTACATCTCCCTCGGCCATTTCGCCGCCTTCGACCCCTCCGGCCAGCCGGTCCCTTACGCCCGTCTCGCCGACATGCGTTTCCGGGTAAGCCGGATACCCTGGGTGAGCGGGAACAACGGGACGGGGGAAAACCTTGTGGAGACCTTGACCAACACGTACAAGAGATATGGATTGAAGCCCTATATCTGCAGCACCGGCGTTTTTGACCCCTGTCTTTACGACAGGTCCCTTACGATCCATAACCGTCCATGCGACGCCTATTGGTACCCGGGAGCGTGGAAGCCGGTGCCCAGGCGCGGTGTCGGTGGCCTTGACAGGTACCTCGGGGTGACGACGGACGCCAATTCCTACAAGACATACGCCAGGCTATGCCAGGCGTTGGCCGCGAAATATGGCAGCGCCAAGGTCGATGGCACGTGTCTCTTCTTCCCGGAGGACGAGTCCGCGGAGACGGGGCTTGACCTTATCAGCGGCATCGAGCCGGAGAACGAGCCGGACGCCAACTGGAACGGCTGGGTGGGCTACGAGCGCGCCGAGGAGTACGCCGCCGTCGTGTCCGCCTCGTCGGACGGCCACGCGGGGACGCTCAAGGACGAGGACGGCAGGGCCATCCCCGGCACGAGATACGGGCGCATCCTGCCCATAGCCGGCGGGACGGCATCGGTGAACCTCGGCTACCTCCAGCCCGCCATCCTCCGCTGGAAGGCCACACGGGCGAACGCCACGATACCCGTTGACGCGTTCTCCATGCACATGTATTTCAGCAACATCGGCAACCAGGGCGGTAGCGACGAGGCCGTGCAATACGGCATCACGCTCGAGGAGGCCATGGGCAACGACACGGGTGGCGAGCTACCCAAGGTCTGCGCCTTCCGGGACCGTGTGGCCCCGGACAAGGAGGTATGGCTCACCGAGTTCGGATGGGGCGAGTCGGGAGCCCGGGAGACCGCCAGCAAGTACCAGTGCTACTCGCAGGCCGGCAGGCAGGTTGGGAACTGGACCGTCCCGGACCGGCACCGCTCGGATGTCAAGGGGGCCTGGATCATCCGGGCGTGCGTCCAGATGATGGCGATGGGTGTCGATATGGTCAATTATTACTCCACCGAGTGCGAGGGCAACTATTTCGGGGCCGGGAAGTATGACTCCGGGGCCGGGTTCGAGATGTTCCACTGGAACGATTGTACCGACGATACCCCGGGCGCCAGGGTGGAGGCCATCAAGGCCCATGAGTGCACGTATCCGAGGGGAGGTTTCGCCACGACGGGGCTGTTCGGCCAGCTGCTCGGGAACGGGGCCTACCCGATAACCCGCGCCTACTGGTGGATCGCCACGTTCCGCAACCGTTTGAAAGGTTACGTGTATACCGGGATGAGACATGTCGATACGGATAGCCGTATCGTGATCGCCTGTTTCAAGGAAAGGGACGGGGACAGGGGCGCGTACGTGGTTTACCTGAATGACAGCCAGAACACGGGCGTGGAGGGTGTCGGGATACCCGTTCCCGCCGGCGTGTCGTCGTACGGGCATGTCACCGTCCACGTCCCCGAGATCCCGAACCCGGAGGACGTGCCGAGCACGCTGGGATGGGACAAGGAACGTACCGGATTGCCGACTTCCCGCAAGGAGAGATATGTCAACGGGGAATGGGTCGTTCAAAACAAGCCATACCACCAAGACCGCCACATGTCTTACACCAAGGTCCCCGCCTCCTATCCGGAGAATCCCGCCGAGGGTGACGAGATTACCATATTGCCCACGGAGGCGGAGAATCCTTATTTTCCGATAGTCGGGCCTGTACAGGCCAAGGCCAGCCCCCATAAGAACACCCTGTCGGCCCAGCAATACGAGCAGGACCGGGAGAACTGGGAGAGCGAGCCGCAATTGGACAATGACGGCAACGTGGTCTGGACCGTCAAGGGAAACCCGATGTACGCGTGGCGGCAGGTGGACGCCGTATGCGACTACATCGATTTCCATCCGGAGGGTATCCGGGGAAGGACGGGCGACGAGAGAACCGGGGAGGTCATCCGGGGCATGATCCGGACGAACGTGTCCGAGTTCCCGGAGTTCTTTTTCTTTGACGCCATACCCGAGCCGGACTACCGGGGCGAGATCACGGATCTCTCTTCCCGTACGGTATCCTCCTCCGCCATCGAGCTGTGGTGGAACAACACCGGCGTGGAGGATACCGGCTATGAGATATTCGTGTCCGGTCTCCCGGAGACGGGGTATACGTTGCTGAAGACGGTCGGCATAGACGTGGAGAACAAGGCCGTGATATCCGGGCTGCTCCCGGATACCACCTACTATTACAAGGTACGTCCCGTCAAGGGTGAAAAGACCGGGACGATGAGCGAGTACGTGTCCGCCAAGACATACCGGGACATCCAGCCGCCGACGGGCTTGCGGGTGGAAAGCCGTACGGCCACGTCCATCGGGCTGGCATGGGATTACGACGCCGGGCAGGTCGCCGATTTCCTCTCCTACGCCATTTATCGGGCTGACGATACGGGGGCGTACGCACAAGTGGGTACGGTTGACGACCAGTCTGTGCAGACCTACGAGGACATGGGACTGGCGGTCGGGCGTGTCTACCGGTACAAGGTACGCGTGTCGGGCTTGAACGGCGTCTCCGACTACACGGGGGAGGTCGAGACAAGGACGCTGCTCCCCGAGGAGGTGACACCCGTGATCCGGAACGCCATCACCGACAAGCTCGGCAGCAAGGTGATACTTACCTTCGACCTCCCGATCGGTATTGTCGGCGGCGGGGCCAAGGCTGGCTTCACGCTCACGGAGGACGGGAACCTCCGGATGGTCCTGTCCGTGACAAGGGACGAGGCCAACCACAACAACCTCGTCCTGTCCATCCCGCAGGACTCACTGGCAGACTATGACAAGAAAACCGACATCCGCGTATCCTACAATGGCCTTGGCGGCATCCTGTCGGATTATGGTGTTACGCTGGAGGGATTCAAGGACGTGAGGGTCGCGAACGTGATCGGCAATTTCACGAACATCAACGCCATCTACCAGATCAACCTGTGCTCCGCCGATACCCCCAAAGTAGCTGATTGGAACAACCTGGTAGGCGAGGGTGACGGGCAGACCGCGCTTGTCGGGATCGTCGATACCTATGGGCGCGTCTCCGGCGTGACGGTCACCCGTGTCCATGACGGCTCATCATTTAAATGGGGGCAGAATTATACCGGGGGTTATTGCGAGATCGAGGATATCCCGGCCTCCGTCTATGGCCCGATGTGGGGCGTATCGCACGGGAACACGAGCTCGGAGGCCGTAAGGGCGAGACTGACGTTCTCCGGCCTCGATAACGAGTACAGGTATACGGTCAAGGCATTCGGCGGTACGAGGTATGGCGGCGACATATCCATCAGGATGCGTATAGGCGACGTGTACACGCCTGTCATACGGGAGCTGGGAAACACGAGGGACATGTTGGCGATAGAGGACGTCTCTCCCGTGAACGGCGGGATAAACGTTGATTTCATCAATCCCACGGAGACCGTCACGGCGAATTACTCGAAGGTCGCGTTCGTGATCGTCGAGGAATACAGGTCCAACGACTCCCCGGAGAACACGGACGTATGGCTGCGTGACGCCACGGTCGTGGAGGAGGAGAACGGCGTGGTCAAGTTCCCGGACGTGACCGTCCACCTGAACTGCGTCGGCGCGGCGACCGCCTTCCGGATCGGCGAGACGCAAGACCTCTCCCCCGTGGACTGGACCGACATCGTGGACGATACGCTGGACGTGCCTTACGTCCTGTCCGGGGGGTTCGGGGAGAAGGCGTTATACGTGCAGGTCAGGAACCTGTACAACGAGAGCAATATCCGTGTCATCGACATAGAGTACAAGGACCCTTACGTGCCCCTCGCCCTCAGGAACGTCTACGTGAACAACGACGAGGCGACCACCTACGGCCAGGACGTGACGGTGATGGCCGACAAGGACGGTGTCCCGACCCATTACCGGATATCGGAGTCATCCGACCTGTCCGTCTCCGGATGGGTGGAATGGCCCGGCCCGAGGGTCTCGGAGGTGCCGTATACGTTATCTGACGGGGCCGGACTCAAGACCGTGTACATGCAGCTGAGGGATGATATCACCGAGTCCACCGTCAAGGTCGATACGATCCAGCTCAAGGTGTTGACGAAGGCCGTGGGAACGATAACGATCCCATTGCCTGACGGTGTCACCGACGCCGGACAGGTCGATATCTCGATCGCCCCGTTGAAGTACAACAAGCGTTTCGCCTTCGGTTACAGTATCGATGACACGTCCATGCAGGCCTATTCCGTGGTGCAGGCGCTGTTCGCCGGCAAGTGGATAGACGACGCGAACTTCTGCCATCTCGGGGCGGACAGGACGACCGGCCATGCCCCGGAACACCCCCTATATTACACGGACGGTCTCGGCACGAGGAGATATTTCGCCGTCGGCAACTATCTCATAACGTTACGCTCCAAGGAGCAATACGGCCACCACCCGCTGGAGGGGAGCGCCGGGGCATCCAACCCGTACCTGCGTTTCGACGAGCTCAAGGCCATACAGGACTTCGATGGCGAGTGGATGATCCACAACGTGGACGAGACGGTATGGGACAGGACGGACCCGAGATCCATCGCCCGGGGCATGATCGAGGTGAACGACTACATGGAGGCGAACGGCGTTGGCCGGTCCATCATGTCCAGCACGCCGGACGGTAACGAGAACTACCCGGCGGCGGCCCTTGTCTGCGACGATATCAAGGCCATCTGCCGCGAGCGGGGGGCCGGGACCAACCTTGACGTATTGGCGATCAAGGATATCGAGAAGATGCAGACCCCGAGGTACTTCATGGACGACACGTCCGTGGAGAACCTGAGAGGCATATTGGCGAGGACCACCGGCAACAGCGTGCTCGGCCTTTCCGCGCATTGGGGAAGCCTCGGCGGCCACCGTCCGCGCGGGGCGGTCGGCGTGGATGACGGGAACTGGAACAACGTCAGGGAGGTGCTTGAGTACATATACGCCGCCTACGGGGCCGCCGGTACCGACGAGGTATGGTTCGCCAACGACAGCGAGGTATACCAGTACCTGTATCTCAAGAGATACACGTCGATCTCGAAGAGGATCGAGGGCAACGACCTTGTCGTCACGGTGGAGATGCCGAGACTCGATAACTTCAAGTGGTTCGAGACCACGTTGTTGCTGGATATCGAGGCCGGCACCGCCTCCTCGGACGATGGCGTGTACGGTTTTACATACGGAATGAATAACGGAAAGTTCATGTTGAATATCAATATGATGGACGGCCTCGTCGAGAGGGCCGAGAGATACACCGCCAGGTTCGAGGCCTCGGAGAGCGGGGAGGACATGGATGACGCCCTTTATTTCGTGCAACGGCTCAAGTCGTCCTTGCGGGTGCCGTACATGGCGAGGATCAACGCGTTGATCGCCCCGCCGGTTCTCGTGTCTTTCGCTATCGAGGCCACGGAGACGAGCGATCCGGCCATAACCTGTACCTATGCGGTTACCGGGAAGGTCACGCATTACATGATCTCCGAGTCTCCGGATTTCACGGGGGCCGGGTGGCTTGATATTGTCGATAGCCCCGTGCCGTACCGGTTGTCGAACATGCGGGGGGACCATACCGTCTATCTCAAGGTGAGGAACGCTTTCGGGGAGTCCTCCGTGATGGGCGACTCGATCGTCTACAATCCCCTCGCGTTCGGGCTGGCGGGGATCGTGATCAATGGCGGTGCCGCCAGTACCTCCGACCATACGTTATCCATAGCGTTCAACGTCCTCGGAGTAGACGTGCCGACCATGATGATGTTATCTGAGTCGGCGGATTTCACGGGTGCGGAATGGCAGGCTTACCGGAACCCGGCCACGTTTACGGTATCCGGTACCGGCAGCAAAACGATATACGCCAAGGTCAAGACGGATACGGAGGAGAGCGGGGTGTCCAGCGCCTCCATCGAGGTGACGGGACTATCCGCGGTATTGTCCTTCGGGTGGATTTATAGCTCAGGGCTATCCGTGAACTCGTCCTCTTATGACAGCGTGTCGGGAATCACCAAGGTCCGGCTTGATTCCCAGACCTTGGCCGAGATCAACATCTACAATAGGGACGGCAGTACGCTAGGTACTTTCAACGCGTCCGGATTTACCGCGGGGAACTCCTCGTACCAAGGAAACGTCACGGGGGATGATTCCGGCGTGTATCCGGATGACGTGTTGAGAAACATATTGTATAAGCCGAACTCGGTCGAGGCGGGCATCATGGACCTCACCATCCCCGATGGCCGGTATAAGTTCAAGATACTGATCAACACGGTGAGGACGTATGACTTGAGCGAGGCGTCTTACGTGCTTGAGAGCGGCGGTGCCAGCCAGTCATTCCCGTTGAAGACCAGTTACGTGAACAACTTCCATGACCTCTCCGAGCTGGTGGTGGACGTATCTGGCGGGGTCACGCTCACCGTCAAGCCGGGAATGGCGAAGAATGTATTGGTCTTATTAAACGCTATCGAGATTGAGAGACTTTAAGAATAAATGATATGGTAATATACGACAACACGGGAGAATTATTATTGGACATCCCAGTGGACGATGACAGCTATCAGGATGATATAGACATGACGCCTTTATCGGGGGCGGGCAAATAAAAGCCCCCGTATATATTAAAAGAAAACGAGTTATGGGAGTTGATTTGAATACGATATTGGCGATAATCGGTGCGATGGGCGGGATCGAGGGGATAAAATGGGGCATCCGTGCGTGGGTGAACCGTAAGACGAACGCACGGATAGCGGACGCTCAAGCTGACGTGGAGGAGTTCAAGGCCTTGCGTGAGTATAACGAGTTCTTGCAAAAGCAGTTGTCTGAGAAGGAGGAACGGTTCGTTGAGCAGACCGGACGGCTCCGGCAGGTGCAGGACGAGCTTTTCACCTTAAAAGAGAGCTACTCGGACGTGAAGATAGAACTGGCTTTAAAAAGGTGCGAGAAAAAGAAATGCGGCGATCGTGAGCCGCAGAACGGTTATTAATGAGGGAGGATAAGGAATGAGAAATAACAATTTACCCCGGGGATTACGTAACAACAACCCCGGGAACATCAGGAGGAACAGCGATGTCTTCCAAGGCGAGAAGACAAGCTCTGATCGAGAGTTTAAACAATTCAAGTCGATGGCATACGGTTACAGGGCGATCTTCAAGATCCTGTCTAACTATTACCGGAACTATAAGCTGGATACGATCCGCAAGATGATCAGCCGCTGGGCGCCGGAAAACGAGAATAATACGAACGCCTACATAAAGGCCGTGTCCGATTATGCCGGCATCCCTGTCGATGATACTATCAATATCAACGACCGTGAGCAGATGATCCGGATCGTGGCGGGGATGAGCAAGGTGGAGAATGGGCGGGAAGCAGTAATGTGTGATGTGATAGCGGGGTGGAATCTGCTATGAGAACGGGAATGATTTGCGGGATGCTAGCGATAGCCGGTATCCTCGCCTTGTCCGGGTGTCGAACCAAGATTCAGCCTGTCGCTATCGAGAACCGTACCGACTCGATCTATATAGACAAGTTGGTACCTTACCCAATGCCAGCCGATAGCGCTTCCATACGTGCATTGATGGAATGTGATGAAAATGGCAAGGTTGTTCTCCGATGGTTGGATATGGCAAACACGAAGAACGTGGAACTCATGTTCAAGCTGGATAGTCTCGGTAACGTGATCGCCAACATGAGGGTCTCAAGGGATACGTTATATCTCCCGTCGAAAGAGGTATATGTCGATCGTAAGGTAGAGATTCCGATTCCTGTGGAGAAGGAACTATCTAAGTGGGAGTCCATAAAGATAGAGGTCGGTGGATGGGCGATAGGTCTCTTATCTGGATGCCTGATAGCGGGTGTCGGCTACGTCGTTAGATGGTTGTCAAGGAAAAGATCGTGATTTAATATTGGTATTAGTGTTTTAGGTTTTCAGCCGCCCTGCTGTGAAGGTGGGGCGGTTTGGCTTATTTAAAACCCCGCCTATCCCGAATGACAGGCGGGCTGTTTTTCACATATCCGGGAAATGGTTCTTTATCTTGTCACTTTTCACGGCGAAATTGCGCCGGATATACCTCTCCGTAGTATCCACCGATCGATGCCGGAAATGACGTTGCAACTCCCAGACATCCACACCGGCGTTCACCAATTGGACACCTCCCGTGTGCTTGTAGCTATATAATTTGTATTCGGACGGTATCCCAAGTTTGTTCCTGATCCGATTGAACCGGAAACTCATCGTATTCAAGCCCAACATCTTTTCCCCGGGATGCCCGTCCGAAGAAAAGAGCAACCAATCCCGATCCATCCCTTCAATGCCTAACGAACGCAACACTTTTACCATTTGGGCGGGTATGTTTATGTACTCGGTCGTTCGGTTCTTGGCTACCGGAGCCGGGATCCGTACGATCTGCTGCTCCAAGTCTATGTCACGGAGCCGCAACTGGCGCAACTCGTTGGGACGGATGGCGCAATAGTATTCCATTTGGCAAAACATCCACAGCTGCGGATCATTCCTTCGCATGTAAGCGGACAGTATGTCACGCTCCTTATCCGGGATCGGGCGAGGGGCTTTATCTTCGACACGACCAAAATCCGGAATGTTATGCACCGGATTTTTCATAATGATCCCGTGGGCCTTGATCATATACTCAAAAAAAGCATGGATTAGCTGTTTATATTTACCGACCGTATGACTGGATATATTCTTGTTTTCCACCTGAAAACTCAAGAAATCATAGATATTCTCACGGGTAATATTACTTATATGGATATCATCAATCCCCTCATGGGCCGCCCATTCCGCGAATATACGCAACTTCGACTGGTAGGTCTGGTATGTTTTCTGCGCAACAACAGGCTTCCTTGCCTGTAGGAACTCAGACAAATAAATACGTATTGACGGGATTTCGCTCCTCTCCCTCCCCCAACGGTCGGCATAAAGCTGATAGATCAGCTGATCCTCATACGAGACTTTTCGGTCATCAAAAGGAGTCCATCCGGACAACATCTTCTCCTTCAGGTTTGCGATAATCCGATCCGCAAGTGCATAACGCTCCTCTACGGTTTTTAGTTTAGCGAAGCCATGTTCCCTAAACCGCTTCATCTTATTCGTTCTAGGGTCACGGAAACAATACTCTACGAACCATTCTTTACTCAAGTCACCGCCTGCGTCTCTGAGATGCGGCAGGACTACTAATTTTTTCTGATAAGTACTCATCATTAATCCTGTTTTAATACGGTTTGAATTGATTGTAAAATAGACCGTACAGGAACATACTGAATCGTACACTATTCAAGGTCCTAATTCTATTAGCAAAGACTTGAAAATCAAAGATTTACAAGCCTTTGTGGAGATGGAGAGATTCGAACTCTCGTCCAAACGAGGAATTAATTTGCTTTCTACATGTTTATCTTCGCCTTCATTGTCGGGGAAGAGCAAGACCGAAGCCACCCACTCATCCCTTATCCTCTAAAGTTTCGCCTGAGACCCGAGGCTTATCTCAAACTATCTCCGATATTGCTGCACCACCTGATCGGAACGCTTCGGAGCCACAGCATCCGGGTGATGTCACGTCCCCGCAACTTTTGCAGGGATTAAGCTTGAATCTACTATACTTCGATTAAGCAGCGAGAGCGTAATTATTTTCGCCAGTTAATTGTTCGTTGTCTGAGATTTAAGTGCAAGCCAACCACGCACTACATGCTTACAAACCACTTCTACCCGCTGTCAAAACCGGTCATCCCCATGGTTTTGTAATATTTCTTTTGGCAAAGATACATATAATTTCGAATTTAGCAAAGACCCATAACTGATTCCTTCCGATTAGGATTATTTTAATGTAAACGAAGCTGTTTTCACCTCTTTACTATTTCCACCGATCATTACCTGAAACTCACCCGGCTCAGCGACATAATCTAAGGTTGAATCGTAGAATTTCAACATATCCACATCAATATCAAAGGTTACTTTCTTGCTTTCTCCCGCTTTTAACGCAACTCGCTTGAATCCTTTCAATTCTTGGACCGGAGGGGTTATGCTGCGTACGATATCACGTAAATAAAGCTGTACGATTTCCTCTCCATCCTGAGCCCCGGTATTGGTAACAATCACGGATGCTTGAATTTTTCCATTTGCATCCATAGAATTCATATTCAAAGATACATCGCCATACGTATAAGTCGTATAGCTCAAGCCGTAACCAAATGGATAAAGAGGCTCATTCAACACATCTATATAATTGGAGACATAACGAGTGTACCAAGCATCGGGAGACATAGGGCGTCCTGTCATCTTATGATTATAATAGATCGGACATTGGCCTGTTACACGAGGAAAAGACATGGTTAACTTCCCTGTCGGAGAAACCTTTCCGGTCAAGACATCGGCAATAGCCGCTCCTGCTTCCGTACCACCGAACCATACGTTCAAGATCGCATTCACCTGCTTTTCCTCGGATTGTAATACCAAAGGTCTTCCGGTAAAAAGTACCATTACGATCGGCTTTCCTGTCTTTTGGATAGCATCCAGTAATTTTTTCTGCGTTTGCGGCATTTCAAGGATGGCTCTACTAGCGCCTTCTCCACTCATATCTATCGATTCACCCAAAGCAGCGATAATCACATCAGCGCCTTCCACCACTTTTAGGGCCTCGGCGATTAATTGTTCATCGCTTCTATCATCCCGGGTTGAACGATTTTGATCCGTAAAGTTCGCTTCATAAACGGGATCATCGACTAGATTGCTGCCTTTTGCAAAAACAACCTCTACTCCATTTCCCAAAGATTCCTGTAAATCCTCTACCAATCCATGATAAGATTTAGTCTGCTCATCATATTTCCACGATCCAGCCATATTCGCCTTGCTATCCGCTAAAGGACCGACTACAGCGACCTTACGACATCCTTTAAGTGGAAGCAGATTATTATCATTTTTAAGTAACACGAAAGACTCCGCCGCAATACGACGGGCCGCAGATACATTATTTACCGACAAGAACTCTTTGGCGGCTCTTTTCGGATTACAATATTTATATGGATCATGGAACAATCCCAATTGATATTTTGCGATTAGTATTCTCCGGCAAGCAGAGTCAATCTCAGCCTCTGTTATTTTCCCTTCTTCCAATGATTTCTTTAATACGGCATGATAACAGTCCGCTATCATATCCATATCGACACCCGCCTTTAGCGCCTTGACTCCGACTTCCTGACTATTACCTATTCCATGGTTTACCATCTCCGCTATTGCCGTAAAATCAGACACGACAAAGCCGTTAAATCCCCATTGTTTACGCAATACGTCATTAAGAAGCCAAGTATTTCCGGTCGCGGGGATACTTTCAAATTCGTTGAATGAAGTCATGATACTTCCTACTCCTGCTTCTACAGCAGCTTGATAAGGACGCATGTAATAATTCATGGCAGTCACACGGCTCATATCTACCGTATTATAATCCCGGCCAGCCTCGGCCGCTCCATAAAGCGCATAATGCTTTACACATGCCATAAGAGTCGTATCAGCCGATAAATCATTGCCTTGATAACCACGCACCCATGCTTGAGCCATTATACCTCCAAGAAACGGATCCTCGCCCGCTCCTTCCTTTACTCGTCCCCACCGGGCATCATGAGATATATCGACCATCGGGCTATATGTCCAACAGATACCATCAGCACCAACTTCCTTTGCGGAAATTCGAGCGACCTCTTCTATATTCTCCGGTTTCCAACTACACGAAAGACCTAGAGGAATGGGAAAAACGGTTTTATAACCATTACAAATATCAGCGCCAACAATTATAGGAATCCCCAATCGACTTTCTTTAACCGCAACTTCTTGTAACTGCCGGATCGCATCGACACCGAATATATTAAATATACCACCAACCTCTCCTCGTACAATACGACTGGCTATCTCACTCTTTTTAGGATTTGGCATTACGTTTCCATAACTAGGAAGATTCAATTGACCGATTTTCTCATCAACGGTCATTCGACTCATCAGACCATTTATAAATTCATCCGCACTTTTCTGTTCAATCTCAGCTCTTGTGATTCTCTCACTTTTTTCTCTCGCTATCGAACAAACAGGCACTATACATGCCATTGAAATAAATAAAACTGAACTTTTAAGGAATTTCATAACTTAGCTTTTTTACTTCAAAAAAAGCCCGAATAACAGAGAACAGCAATAAACTCACTACTTCAAAGATACGATATGCTATAGAACACGCTTTCCCGGACTACGCTTTTACTACGTTTACCATCAATAATAAACTAGTAATAAATAAATTGCGCAATCGATTTAAGAATCTACTCCGCAAGTCTCCAGAAAAGATATCTGGAGTTCTATTCGATCAGACCGATCTCACGAAACCAATCTTCAGCCCGATCCGGCCATTCATTTACAGACGCTCCCGTATCTCGTAACCCATATCCATGGCCACCTTGACTATATAAATGCATCCATGCCGGAACACCAGCTTCCTTTAAGGCATAATAATAGAAAATACTACTGTTGATATAAGATTTATCATCTTCCGCTTGAATTAACATGGTTGGAGGTGTGGCAGATGAAACCTTTAACTCTGGTGCCAATTGGAAATTCTCTCCATCTAAATAAGCAGGATAAACCAATAAACAATAGTCCGGACGACAACTTACTTTATCCGTAGCATCAATAGCCGGATAAGTACGTTTCAAAAAATTATTGCTAACCATGGCAGCTAAATGGCCACCAGCCGAGAATCCCATCACACCGATTCGCTTTGGATCTATATTCAAGTTCTCAGCGTTCGCTCGAACATAACCAATCGCACGCTGTACATCTTGCAAAGGAACTTCGTGTTTTTCCAGTCCTTCCCGTCTTGGAACCCGGTATTTAAGTAAGACCGCAGTTATTCCAAGATTATTAAGCCATTCACAGACTTCATCACCTTCCAAATCATAAGCTAAAATATTGTAACCACCACCGGGACAGACAATCATAGCGGCACCCGAGGCCACTTCATCCGGAGCATGATATATAGTAATCGTTGGCTCACTCACATTCGTAATACGCAAAACACTCTCACCACCGGTTTTTCCACCATCCGTATCAGCTTTCTCTATTAATTTAATAGTTTCTCCCGGCGCCCCTTTTGGGAATAATAAAATCGGATTTTCTTGTGCCATAGACGTATTGATTAAACAAACCCCAATCAATAAAGGGAATATCCACTTCTTAACCATACAACACATTATTAAGTTATAGGGAGCGAATATATACATCTTATTTTATTTATCCAATCAGAATCGAATAAATAAAAACAGAAAAAGGAGTCACCCCTTACGGACTGACTCCTCTCCATCGGCTATCGCCTTCTTCAAGACGGCGGCTACCTACTCTTCCACTGTTACGCAGTACCATCGGCGTGACGAGGCTTAACTTCTCTGTTCGGAATG
>OBZF01000687.1_pt1 | contig 14810 bp, 13 predicted proteins | sample 1495521 | NCBI WGS metagenome assembly OBZF01 (sample SAMEA2580234, study PRJEB22360) | human gut metagenome | biome: human gut; feature: human-associated habitat; material: faeces | place: Denmark | collected 2008/2010 | reverse complement strand
GCGGCTTCGACCGCAAATGCGGGGGGGGGCGCCGCCGCCCCCCTGCCGCATGGCGGCGTTCGCGGGTGCCGAGGTCGTGCCCATCGACGTGGGTATGGCCCGGGGCATAGAAGACGCGCGCATGGTGCGCGCGAACGTGCGGCGGGGGAGCGGCAACATCGCGCACGGCCCCGCTATGTCTCGAGATGGGGCCGTGCGCGCGATCGAGGTCGGAATCGCCGTCGCGTGCGGGCTTGCCCGCGCCGGCGTGCGCCTTCTCGCCGCGGGCGAGATGGGCATCGGCAACACGACCACCTCGGCGGCGGTGGCCGCAGTGCTCATCCGGGCGGACGCGCGGAGCCTCGTCGGGCGCGGCGCGGGGCTCTCGGACGCCTCGCTCGCGCGCAAGCGCGACGTGGTCGAGCGCGCTATCGACGCGAACTCGCCCGATCCCACCGACTCGATCGACGTGCTCTCGAAGGTGGGCGGCTTCGACATCGCAGCGATGTGCGGCTTCTACCTGGGGGCCGCGGCCTCGAAGGCGCCGGCGCTCCTCGACGGGGTCATATCCTGCACGGCGGCCCTGTGCGCGGCGCGCCTGTGCCCCAACGCCTTGGGCTACCTCGTGGGCACCCACGCATCAAGCGAACCCGCAAGCCAGGAGCTTCTTCGCGAGCTCGGCATAAAGGCACCCCTCGACGCAGGCATGCACTTGGGCGAGGGCGCGGGCGCCATGGCGTATCTGCCCCTTCTGGATTCGGCGCTGCGCGTGTACCGGGATGGGAAGACGTTCACGGCGACTGGCATGGCTGCTTACGAGCATTTCGAGGCTGGGAAATGATGGTGACGTTCGTTATCGGCGCCGCCGCGAGCGGCAAGAGCGCCTATGCCGAGTCCCTGTGCCTCGGGCACGACGGCCCTCGCGTGTACCTGGCAACGATGGAGCCCTTCGGGGAAGAGGGCGCCCGCCGCATCGCGCGCCATCGGGCGCTGCGCGAGGGCAAGGGGTTTTCCACCCTCGAGCGCACGCGTGACGTGGGCGCCGCAGCGCCCGGGCTTCCGCGCGGCTGCACGCTTCTTTTGGAGGACGTGGGCAACCTGGTTGCGAACGAGCTTTTCGCGGAAGGCGGCTTGTCTCCACGTGACCCCGACGCTGCGGCGCACGAGGTGCTCGGAGGCATCGAACGGCTCGCTCAGGCCGCTCCGTATACGGTGGTGGTCACCGTCGACGTGTTCGCCGATGGGATGCGCTACGATGAAGGGACTGAGGCATGGAGGCGCGCGCTCGCGCGCGTGAACGCGGGCGTGGCGGCGCTGGCAGACCGCGTAGTCGAAGTGGTATGCGGTATTCCCGTCTGGATGAAAGGCGAAGGACCTACAAGGTGAAGATAGTAGAGGCAATCGGCGCGGCGTTCGGAACGTTCTCGCGCATCCCCGTCCCGAAATCGGCCTGGACCGATTTCGGGTCAACCCATGCGCTTGCCGCGTTTCCCCTGGTGGGCCTTGCGGAAGGCTTTCTCATGACGGCGTGGGGGCACGTTGCGAACCTGCTCGGCGTGCCTGCGACCATCGTCGCGGCCGTGCTCGTGGCGCTGCCTGTGGCGGTGACGGGAGGCATCCACCTAGACGGGCTCTGCGACACCTCCGATGCGCTTGCAAGTTGGGCCCCGCGCGAGCGAAAGCTCGAGATCATGCACGACCCGCGGGCGGGCGCCTTCGGGGTCATCGGTGTTGTTGTGTACCTTATTCTGCAGTTTTCCCTTTTCACCGCGCTGCCGCTTACGGCGGGGGCGTTCCTCGCGCTTCTGTGCTCGCTCGTGTTCTCCCGCTCGCTTTCGGGGCTCGCCGTTGAATGCTGGCCTGCCGCGCGTGCGGACGGCATGGCCGCGGGGCTCTCGCCTGCGAAGAAGCGCGCGGCGATCGTCGTGCCGCTTTGCGCTTTCGCTGCGGCTTCGGCTGCAGGGATGGTCGCGTGCGCTCAGGCCGTCGGCGCCCTTATGGCGGTGGCGGGGCTTTTGGCGCTCGCGTGGTACCGCCATGTTGCCCTGTCCCGCTTCGGCGGGGTGACGGGGGATTTGGCCGGATGGTTTCTGCAATGGGCCGAGCTCGCGATGCTTGCCATGCTGGTGACGGGGGGCATGCTCCTATGATGCTCGTGGTAGGTGGCGCGCATTCGGGGAAGAGGACCTTCGTGCGCGAAAAGCTCGGGTTCGCGGCGGACGATTTCGTCGACGCGGCGCAGCTTGCGGAGGGCGGCGTGCCCGCTGCTTTTGTCGGCCGCGTCGCATACCGTGCTGAGGAACTCGTACGCGCGCTCGACGCTGACCGGGCGGTCGAGCGGCTGATCGGCTTCGACGTAGTGATTCTGCCCTTGGTCGGCTCGGGGGTCGTTCCCATGCGTGCGGAAGACGCCCAATGGCGCGAGCGCGCGGGGCGCCTGGGATGCGCGCTCGCTGCGCGCGCCGACGTCGTCGTGCGCATGACGTGCGGGATACCCCAGGTCATCAAAGGAAACCTTGCCGATGCGCCTCGAGGGACGCAGGGCGCGGGCGCGCCTTTGGAAGTCGTCTTCGTGCGCCATGGTGCCACGGCGGGCACGGAAGACCATCGCTACAGCGGGGCGGGCACCGACGAGCCCCTGTCGAGCGCGGGCGAGCGCGCTTTGCGCGACCTCGCGTGCGATCGTGACGTGTTCCGTGTTATCACGAGCGGCATGGCCCGCACCGACCAGACGGCGCGCATCCTCTTCCCGAACGCGGAGCTTATGGCTTGCCCCGGTCTGCGCGAGATGGATTTCGGCGACTTCGAGGGGCGAAGCGCCGCCGAGCTTAAAGAGGATGCGCGTTACCGCGCCTGGGTAGACTCCTGGTGCGAGACGCGCTGCCCGCATGGCGAGGGCAAGAGCGATTTCACCCGCCGCGTCGTCGCGACGTTTCGGGAGGCGTGCAAATCGGAGCGTGCCCAGGGGAGTGGTCGCGCCGTCTTCGTCGTTCACGCGGGTACCGTGAAAGCGCTGCTCTCCGAGCTTGCTGTCCCGACAATGGGATACTTCGACGTGCATACCGAGCCGGGCGGCGCATGGGCTGCCACCTGGGATGGGCGCTGCCTTCGCGATGTTCGCCCCGCTTCGGGGAGCGATGCCCTGTGATGACGATTCTTGCAGTCGCCGCCGGGTTCGCGGCCGACCTTGTCTTCGGCGACCCGCGCTGGCTTCCCCATCCCGTCGTCGCCATGGGGCGCGCGATCACGTGGGCCGAAGGCCGCCTGCGGGGCGCATTTCCGCAAACGTCCGCGGGCAAGCACGCCGCAGGGCTTGTGCTCGCCGTGGCGCTTCCGCTTGCGTGTGGGCTTTTGACCTGGGGAATCCTGCATCTTTGCGGTATGGTTCACTCCGGCTTGCGCTTCGTGGCCGATGCATGGGCGAGCTATCAGATTCTCGCGGCATGCGAGCTGCGCCGCCAGAGCCTGTCAGTGGCCCGCGCGTTCTCGAAGGGCGGCCTTGTCGCGGCGCGTGAAGCTGTCGGGCTCATCGTGGGACGCGACACGTCTGTTCTCGACGAGCACGGCGTCGCGCGCGCCGCCGTGGAAACGGTGGCGGAGAACGCGAGCGACGGCGTCATCGCGCCGCTTTTCTACCTTATGATCGGGGGTGCGCCCTTGGGCATGGCGTACAAGGCGGTGAATACGCTCGACAGCATGGTGGGCTACAAAAACGAGCGCTACATCGACTTCGGTTGCGCCTCGGCGCGCCTCGACGATGCGGTGAACTGGATTCCCTCGCGCTTATCGGCCCTGCTCATGATCGCCGTGTGCCCGATCGTCGGGCTCGACGCGCGCGGGGCGGCGCGCATCTGGCGCCGCGACAGGCGTCGCCATGCGAGCCCGAACGCGGCGCAGACCGAGTCAGCGTGCGCGGGCGCGCTCGGGCTGCGCCTGGCAGGGCCCGCGGTGTATTTCGGCAAGCTCGTTGAGAAACCGATGATAGGCGACGCGTCCCGTGAAATCGAGTGGGGCGACATCGCCCGGGCGACGAGGCTCATGCTCGCCGCGTCCGTATGCGCGCTCGTCGTCTTCGGCGCCGCGCGCGCGGCGGTCGTGCTCGCCGTGGGGGCGATGGCATGAGGGAAGACCACGCCGCGTCACGGGATGCCGGGGGAATCCTGCGTGCCCGTGCGCATGGGGGTAGCACGCAATCACTCGGCATCGCTTGCGAAGGGGGTGCCTCCGACCTCATTGACTTCTCGGTGAACGTGAATCCGGCAGGCCCCTCGCCGCGCGCCGTCGCCGCAGCTTGCAAGGCGCTTTGTCGAATCGACGCCTACCCCGATAGGGAAAGCCTCGCCCTCGTTCGCGCCCTAGCGCGCGCCCAGGGCATTCCCGAAGATACTATCGTCTGCGGCGCGGGCGCGTCCGACATCATCTGGCGGCTCGCCGCGGCGGTGCGCCCGAAACGCATCGTCGTGTGCGCGCCGACGTTCTCTGAATATGCGGAGGCGGCATCGTACTACGGCGCATGCGTGCAGGAGTTCCCGCTCTCCGAAGCGGACGACTTCGACGTGCCCGCCTCCTTCGCCCGCGCGATCGAGGGGCCGGGAGACGTGGCGTACCTCTGCAATCCGAACAACCCTACGGGGCGCCTCGTCGACCCCAGCGTGATCGATGCCGCGGCTTGCCGCTGTGAGCAGGTGGGCGCGCTGCTCGTCGTGGACGAGTGCTTCCTCGGATTTGCGCCCGACGCCCGCGAAAGGAGCGTGGCCGCACGCGCCGCGTGTTCGCGCCATGTGGCCGTGCTCTCCGCGTTCACCAAGCTCTACGGAATGGCGGGGTTGCGGTTGGGATATCTGATTAGCGGAAACGCCCAACTCATCGAGGGGATTCGCCGGGCGGGGCAGGCGTGGCCCGTCTCCTCGGTCGCCGAGGCCGCGGGCATCGCCGCCCTGGAAGACGTTGAATACGTCTCGCGCACGCGCGATGTATTGGCGGGCGAGCGAGCGTGGCTTTCCCACGAGCTCTCCTCGCTCGGGCTTTCCGTCGTGCCGTCGGATGCGAACTTCCTTTTAGTTCGCACGCCGGCGAAAGACATCCCCGAGCGCCTGTATAAACAGGGGGTTTTGGTCCGTACGTGCGACTCGTTTTCGGTACTGTCCCGTTTCTGGTGCCGCGTCGCGGTGCGCACGCGCAAGGAGAATGCCCGGCTTGCGATGGCGTTCAGCTGCGCGCTTCGGGCGGAAGGTGCTTCGGGCGAAGGCGAACCCGACGAACCGGGCGGCGCTTCTTGCGGCGGCGCTATGGCGGGCGCGGATGGCCGAGGCTCGGCGAAGGAGGTCGATATCCGTGGGTAGGGCGAAGCCCATCATGATCCAGGGCACCATGTCGAACGCGGGGAAGAGCCTGCTTGCGGCGGGGCTGTGCCGTGTGCTTTCGCAGGACGGCCTGCGCGTGACTCCCTTCAAGAGCCAGAACATGGCGCTCAACAGCGGTGTCACGGCCGACGGGCTCGAGATGGGGCGCGCGCAGATCATGCAGGCCGAGGCGTGCGGCATCGCGCCCGACGTGCGCATGAACCCCATCCTGCTCAAGCCCGAAAGCGACCACCGAAGCCAGCTCATCGTGGCCGGCAAGGCGCAGGGAGCCTTCGCTGCGAGGGACTACTTCGCGCGAAAGAAGGCGCTCATGCCGCAGATTTTGGAGGCGTTCGATTCGCTCGCGGAGGAAAACGACGTCATCGTCATCGAGGGCGCCGGCAGCCCCGCCGAAATCAACCTTGCCGAAAACGACATCGTCAACATGGGGCTCGCGCGCGCCGTGTCCTCCCCCGTGCTGCTCGCGGGCGACATCGACCCAGGCGGGGTGTTTGCCCAGCTCTACGGCACGGTCGCGCTCCTTGCGCCCGAGGACCGCGCGCTTTTGCGGGGGCTTGTGGTGAACAAGTTCCGCGGCGATGTGGAAATCCTGCGCCCGGGTTTGGCCCCGCTCGAGAAGATGTGCGGGGTTCCCGTCGTGGGGGTCGTGCCGTATCTTACGCTCGACCTGGACGACGAGGACTCGCTCGCGCCGCGCCTATCTGCCCGCGAGGCGCGCGGCGTCATCGACGTCGCCGTCGTGCGCCTTCCGCATCTGTCGAACTTCACCGACTTCGACCCGCTTTCGCGCGTGCCCGGCGTGGGCGTGCGCTACGTTTCCTCGACGACCGATCTGGGCCGACCCGACCTGGTGGTGCTCCCCGGCTCGAAGACCACGCTCGACGACGCGCGCTGGCTTGTGGCTAGCGGCATCGGAGCCTGTGTACGCGCGCTTTCGGGCGCGGGCACGCCGGTGCTCGGCATATGCGGAGGCTACCAGCTTTTGGGAGACTTGCTTTCCGATCCGCACGGCAGAGAAGGCGCTGGCACCGCGCGCGGGCTCGGGCTCATCCCTGCAAGTACGGTGTTCAAGGAGGAAAAGCGCCTCGCCCAGTCGGAGCTGCGCATCACGGGCGCCCAAGGCGCGTTTTCGGTGTGGAACGGCATGACGGCGAGGCTCCGATAGATTCACGACGGCGAAACGACCGTCTCCTGCGCCCCTGCGGGCACGATTGGCGGCAAACCAGAAGGCGCGGCCTGCGGAAACGTGTTCGGAACCTATCTCCACGGCCTGTTCGACGAACGGGGGGTGGCGCTCGCCCTCGCGCGCTCGCTCGCGCGCATGCGCGGCCTGCCCGAGAGCGTCGTGGGTGCTGCGGGCGCGGCGTCCGCGGCCAATCACCGTGCGCGCGAGTTCGACCGCGTGGCCGACGTCGTGCGCGGGGCGCTCGACATGGAGTATGTCTACCGCATAATCGAGGAGGGCGTATGATCCACGTGTATCATGGCGACGGCAAAGGCAAGACCACGGCGGCGATGGGGCTCCCCCCTCGCCTGCCTGCCCCAGGAAGGGCGGCGATGGGCCTCGCCCTCCGCATGCTCGCCGCAGGCCGCCGCGTCGTCGTCGTGCAGTTCCTGAAAGACGGCGAAAGCGGGGAGGCGCGCCTGCTCGCCGGGCATTTCGACGTGCCCGTGTTCGCGGGGAAGGTGTCGGACAAGTTCACCTGGTCGATGACGCCGGAAGAACTTGCCGCGACGTGCGAGCTGCACGATGGGAACCTCGCTTCCGCGCTCGCCGAGCTCGAGGGCGCGCAGGAGGGGCTGCTCGTGCTCGACGAGGCGCTCGACGCGCTTTCGAAGGGGCTTGTCGACGAGGCACTCGTGGACCGCGCGCTCGATATGTCCGCGCGCGGCGTCGAAGTAGCGCTCACCGGGCGCGCGCCTTCCCGCAAGATCGTGGAGAAGGCCGACTACATAACCGAGATGCGGTGCGAGAAACACCCCTACGCTCAGGGGATAGGTGCAAGGGAAGGAGTGGAGTACTAGATGGATTCCAAGGAGATGGCGCCCGGCGACATCGAGCGGCGCAGCTTCGAGATCATCACCGAAGAGCTCGGCAGCCGCGGCCTTCGAAAGCCGGAAGACCGGGGGGGCCGCACGTTCCCGCCGCTCGAAGAGCCCGTCGTGAAGCGCGTCATCCACACCACTGCCGACTTCTCGTACGCCGATTCCCTCGTGTTCACCCATGACGCCGCGCACTGTGCGCTCGACGCACTGCGCGCAGGGGCCACGGTGCTCACCGACACGAACATGGCGCTCGCAGGCATAAGCAAGCCCGCGCTCGCGAAGCTCGGCTGCAAGGCCGTGTGCTACATGGCCGACCCTGATGTCGCCGCGGCTGCGCGCTCCGCGGGCACGACTCGCGCCGTTGCGAGCATGGACAAAGCTTGCGGCATCGAGGGTCCGCTCATCGTGGCCGTCGGCAACGCTCCCACAGCACTTCTGCGCCTCGCCGAGCTCATGGACGCGGGGAAGATCGCGCCCGCGCTCGTCGTTGGGGTGCCGGTCGGGTTTGTGAACGTGGTCGAGGCAAAAGAGGAGCTACTCGCGCGACGCGTGCCCATCAGGGTCGGGGGGGGCCGCAGGGGCGCCCCGGCCGTGGCGGCCGCCATTATGAACGCGCTGCTCTACCAGATCACGCGCCCAGGCGGTCCGAAGTGACGGCGCCCGCATCCGCGCCGGCGCTGCGCATCTTCGCCGGCACCACCGAGGGCCGCCTTCTGTGCGAATGGGCGAGCGAGGCGGGCATCCCCGCCCGTGCCTACGCGGCAACCGAGTACGGAGGTGAGCTTTTGGGCGAGCTTCCGGGCATCGAGGTGTATGCGGGCAGGCTCGACGAGGCCGACATGGAGCGCGAGCTTTCCGGCGCGCGCATCGTCGTCGACGCCACGCACCCCTTCGCTACGCTCGCAAGCGGCAACATCCGGGCCGCTTCGCTCGCCGTGGGTGCACGATGCCTGCGCCTTGCGCGCCCGGCTGAGGCGCTACCCAAAGGCGTCGTGTCGGTCGCGTCGATCGCCTGCGCGGCGCGCTTTCTCTCCGAGAACCCGGGTCGCGCGCTTCTCACGACGGGGAGCAAGGAGCTTGCTCCCTACACGCGCGTCGCCGATTTCGCGGAGCGCTTCTTCGTGCGTGTGCTCCCGCTGCCCGGTGCTATAACGAAGTGCATCGACGCGGGGTTTTCGCCGTCGCACGTCATCGGCATGCAGGGGCCCTTCACCCGCGAGCTCAACGAGGCGATGCTTCGGCAGGTGGGCGCCCAGTGGCTTGTGACCAAGGACTCGGGAACCGTAGGCGGCACGGCCGAGAAGCTCGCCGCCGCGCGCGACGTGGGAGCGCGCTGCATCGTGGTCACCCGTCCCGCCGAGGGAAGCGGGGCCCTTTCGCTTCGGGAAGTGGAAGACGCGCTCTTACGGGATTTCGCGCGCTAGGCGCTCACCGCCCCTGCGCGCCCTTCCGCCCGCGAGGAGGATCGCCTCGAGCAAGCTTGACCCTTACAAGCCCGTCATCCGCCAATAGCTAGAGGACGACGCCCGGAACTGGCGCAAGCGGCCCTTCAATAAGTTGCGGTGAAATAGCGTCTGTTTTTGCTGCTAGAAAGCATATTCGGTTCCTAATTCACCGCAACTTGTTGGTGGTGACTTACTGGTAGCGTAGGCACTCCACCGGGTTGAGCTTTGCCGCGCGGCGAGCGGGGTAGAAGCCAAAGATTACGCCGATGCCGACGGAGACGGCGAAGGCCAGCAGCACCGTGGCGATTGAAAAGCTCGGTGTGATTTGCCCGCTGGCTCCGAGCTCGCCAAGAATCCCGGATCCGGAGGCAAACATCGCGAGGCCCCAGGCCAGCAGATAGCCTATCAGGACACCCAGTAGGCCACCGGTGACGCACAGCGCCGAAGACTCGGCCAAAAACTGCGCGGTGATATCGCGACGACTGGCGCCCAGAGCGCGGCGGATGCCGATCTCGCGAATGCGCTCCGTTACGTTGGTAAGCATCATATTCATAATGCCGATACCGCCGACAAGCAGCGAGATGCTGGCGACAGCACCCATGATGAGCGAGAACGCGCCCATAAAGGAGTTGAGTGCATCGATGGCGCTTTTCATGGATGTCGCCGATACACTGTCGTACTCATCATCCTCCTCGATGCCCTTCATCGCGCGCACCTTGGACTCGATGGCCTTACAAAGCTCATCCATGTCCGTGCCCTCGGCGGCAAGTGCCGTCACGCTGGGGAATGAAGGGTTCTCGTCGCCAAACAGCCCGGCGATGGTTTCGCGTGGCATATACAGCGTGAGCGAGCCCATGGAGTCGCTGCCGCCATCAATCACGCCTACAATCTGCACCTCGCCGTTGGACACCTTGATGGTTTTCCCCAGCGCATCCTGTTCGTTGCCGTAAAGCTGATCGGCGCCGCCGCGGCTGATGAGCGCCACGCGCGAGCCTGATTGGGACTCGGCCTGGGAATAGGTGCGCCCCGCAACGAGCTTGCTGGCCCCCACGGCGTCGAGCATGTTGCTATCGACACCCTGTGCCATGACGGTATAGCTTTTATCGCCGGTCTTGTACTCGGTATACGCGCTGTCGACAATGCCGATCTGCTCTATTTGCGGCACCAGTTTTTGAAGCTTCTCGATGTCCGACTCGGTGAGTTCTTGCGACGAATAGATTTGCACCATGCGTGCCGCATTGAGGCCCAGGCTGTTGACCAGGGTGTTTTGGATGCCGCCGATGAGTGAGGTCATGGCGATAACCGAGGCGATGCCAATGACGATGCCCAGGATGGTGAGCAGGCTGCGGCCCTTGTTGGCCTCGAGCGAGTGAAGGGCTTCCTGGATGAGATCGCGGGCGCTCATGCCACCACTCCTTTCAGCGGGTTGGCGGAGGCGGAAATCATGGGCAGGCTATCTACGGCGCTGCGTAGGGTCTTCGGTGCATGTGGAATATACGCGCCGTCATGGATGCGGCCGTCGCGGATGGTCACGGCGCGGTCGGCTTCGGCGGCGATGCCGGGGTCGTGTGTGATGAGCACGATGGTCTTGCCGCGCTCCTGAAGCTTGTGGAATGTTTCCATGACGAGCGCTCCGGTTGCGGAGTCCAGGTTTCCCGTCGGCTCATCGGCCAGGATGATGGGCGGGTCATTGACAAGGGCGCGCGCGATGGCGACACGCTGCATCTGGCCGCCCGAGAGCTCGGATATGCGGTGGTCCCAGTGGTCGACCGGTAGCGTGACGGCCTGCAGCGCGTGCACGGCGCGCATTTCCCGCTGGCTTCGGGGCACATTGGTGTAGGCCAACGGCAGCATGACGTTTTCGATAACCGACAGGCGCGGCAGCAGGTTGAAGCTCTGAAAGACAAAGCCAATGCTCAGGGCGCGAACTTCGGTGAGCTCGTCATCGTCAAGCTCGGCCACGTTGATCCCTTGCAGGTAGTAGTCGCCCGCCGTCGGCTTATCCAGGCAGCCTAGGATGTTCATGAGCGTTGATTTGCCCGAACCCGAGGGGCCAGTGATAGCGACGAATTCGCCGCTCATTACCGCAAGGCTCACGTTGTGCAGGATGTGGGCGCAACCTGCCTCGCTCTCAAAGATGCGGTGCACGTTGCGGATGTCGATAACGGGACGCATTACATGCCCTCATCAGCAGACATGCTGCCCGAACCCGCGCTGTAGCCGCCGTCAGCCGTTGCGTCCGCTCCGGTGTCCATGACGAGCGTGTCGCCATCGCGCAGCTTGGTAACCGGCACGTTGGGGTTGATCTCGTTGCCCTGGTCGTCGCGCTTGACCTGTGTCTTGCCGACTACGGCTTCGTTGTCGTTTTGCGTCACGACGGTCACCTTCACGCGACGGGTTTGCTTGCCCTCGTCATCGGTTGCCACGTTGACGTAATAGTGTTCGCCGTCTTCGGTTATGAGCGCCATCGTCGGCACCATTACCACGTCGTCGAGCTGCTCGGTCACCACCGATACCTCGGCTGTCATGCCCGGCTTCAGGCGCGCGTCGGGAGCCTCGATGAGGATGTCGACGTTAAAGGTTGCGCTGCCGCCACCGGAGTTGGAGTCGGAGTTTGCCACCGAGGCGATGGCCGTGACCGTTCCCTGGCTCACGATATCGGGAAACGCGGGATACGTGACGTTGGCGCTCTGCCCAACGGCGATCTTGGCGATATCCTTTTCGCCCACCTGCACGGTTACCTTCATCTTGGACAGGTCGGCGATCTGCATGCACTGCTTGCCGCCGCTCGTATCGCTTTCGCCCATGATCATGCCGCCTGTTACCGTGGCGCCCACCTTGGCGTTGAGCTCCACGATGCTGCCCGAGCTCGGGGCCGTTACCGTACGGCTAGCGGCCTTGGCGTTCGCCTGGTCGAGGTTTGCCTGGGCCGAAGCGAGGCTGCGCTGCGCGGCCGATACGGCGTTCGTGTCCGCTGATGCCGCGGAGACACCAGCCGCTGCGGAAGCTCCATCGGCGTCCGTCGTTGGGGTGGCCTGCGCGGCAGCTGCGGCTTTCTGCGCGTTGGCGAGGTCTTCCTGGGCGGCTGCAACTGCACGCTGCGCCTCGGCAACGTTGCGATCGAGCTCGTCGTTTTTAATGGTCATAAGCACGTCGCCCTCGTTGACGGATTGGCCTGCCTGCACGTTGATCGAATCGACCGTACCGTCGACAGAAGGGGAGACCACTGAGGACGAAATGGGTTTGAGCTGGCCTTTCGCCTCGACCGTTGAGCTAAACGTGCCCTCGGTCACCATGTCGGTCACAGGCCCGCTAGCGCCCTGTGGCTGCGCATTGATAACCAGGGTTGCGACAATGGAAATGAGCGCGATGGCACCTATGACGCCGGCGGCAATACCGCGTCGAATCAGCTTTTTGCGTCGACGTTCGGCGCGTTTTGCCTTGAGCTTGGCATATGCCTCTTCATCGGAAATCTCGGCCGTATCGTTCGCGCGTCCGCTCTGCTTGTCGGCATGTACGTTTGTAATCAGAGGAATCGTTTCGGTGGCACCTTCGGGCGTGTTCTCGGTATCATCCGGGCCCGGGGTGATCGTGGGGACATTCGGCATAGCGTCTCCTTTATAGAAAGAACCTCGATAATTATATGCGCCCACCGGTTGGGGCGGGCGCATAGGACGGTTTCTTTCGGAACTGTTAGATTGGTCGCATCGGTTCCACGTTGTAGGAATGCGCTCGTTGCACTACGAGTGGACAACCACGCACAGGCCGACTTTGATGCAGTCGTGAAGTGCCTTGGCGTCTGCCAGGCGCAGGTTGATGCAGCCGTGGCTGCCGCACCATTTGTACGACTCGGCGTTATCGAAGCTCTTGTCGTTTTGCCAGGTGGCATCATGGAAGCCGATCATGTTGCCCTCAAACGGCATCCAGTAGCTCACCGGACTCTCGTATTTGGGCTTGCCGGTCTCGGGGTCCTTGGCTCCGATCAGGGTGCTGCCGCCGTCGTTGCTGTTGATCTGCCAGACGCCCTCGGGCGTGGCGTCCTCGCCCGGCTTACCCGAGATAAAGTTGGCCTCCCAAACGATATTTCCGCTCTCGTCATAGTAGCGCGCGTGCTGCTCGGATAGGTCGACGTCGATATACGCCTTCCAGTCGGGCTCTCCCTTTGCGGTATAGGTGTCGGCCTTCTGGGAGTACTTGATCTCAATCTCGCCGGTCTGCTTGTTGTTAATGGCGTCCTCAACCTGCTTGGCGAGCGAGCTGCTGTCGATGGACCAACCAAAGTCACCGCCTTCGACGGCGCACTGCTTGCCATCGGCGCGCGTCCACCAGCGAGTGGAGCCCACGGTATTAAAGCCGTTGGCGAGTTCGGCTGCCCAGCTGCTGATCTGCGACGTATCGAGCGTTGGGTTGGCCGGATCGGCAAAGCTGATCCACTGCAACACGGAGCCGCCATCAACCTTGCCGGCATCCTCGCCGTTGAGCTTAAGGGTCACGTTGACGCCCAGGAAGTTGTTGGCGGCATCGCATGCGGCCTGAATCTGATCATCGGTCAGCGTTCCATTGAGCGGTTCATAGGCATCGTTGCCGAGCTTGGAAAGATCTACGGTCTCTTCCAGCGAGGCAAGCTCGAGCTCGGCATACTTAATGACATGTTCGCGGTTGAGTTTTTCGTTGGAGCGCGCCTTCTCGACGGTAAACTTGCCGGCCTGCTCGTCATAGGAGCTATTGGCCTCGAACGTGCCCGAACGGCCTTCGTTAAACTCGTCGATGGCGGCGCCCAGATCCTTCTCAAACTTCTTTTGGTCAAAGGTATCGGAGAGCATGGACAGGTCGACGTCTTGATCAAGATCGACTTCGTTGGAGGTAGCGGTTGTTTTGGTCTTGCCGCTTAAGGATTCCACAAGGCGGATCGGCCATACAAAGGCTTCGTTGTGGCTGATGATTTCTTTTGCGGCAGCTTCGCCGTCGACGATGGGTTCATCGGACTCGGGCTGATAGGTCCAGCTAAAGTCATCGCCTGTCACGGTGAGCTTATAGTGCTTCCATGCCGAGTTGGCCTTGGTTGCGGCAGACGAAGCGTTGGAGAACGAGACGTCGACGCCGGCAATGGTGGTGTTGGGGTAGGCTAGCTGGGAAAACGCTACGATGCCAACGATATAGACAATGACGATAAGACCCAAGACGACAAAGAGCGTCGTCTTTTTGCCCGACTTATTGTTGCCGGCGGACTTGCGCGCGGGGCCGCGATCGCCTCGGGCGTGCGTGGGGGGCTGCTTGGGCGCATTGCCGTTTGCCTGGCGCTGCTGACGTTGTTGACGTTGTTGACGCTGCTGTCGCTGTTGGTTCGGACGTTGGGAAGCGTTTGCCGCACCACGCTGCTGACCGTGGCTCGGCGCGATAGGACGCGGTGACTGAACGCCGCCGGTGTGCCTGCTCGGCTGCTGCGGATCGGAAATCAGTTGAGTTCGATCGTTTTGCGACATCGTATGCATATCCTTCGAATTTCGCCTTATGGCTCATCGTGTTTTTACTGGGCTTGCATTATAGCGATTGCCCTGCTGTTTGTGGTACGGAAACGGTGGCATTCAAAAGAGGTGGGACATTTGTCCCACCTTTGAGTCGTTCATAGCCGTTATCCGCACACACCGCATTTTGCACAGGCTGAAAGTGCGGCCGGAGCCTGCGCGATGCCGCCCTTTGCCGTCTCGCGCAGCGTGGCCGGCAACGCGTGGCCCACCGAGAGCATGACATGTGCCATCTGGTCAAACGGAACCAGGCTCTTAATGCCGGCGAGGGCGAGTTGTGCCGAACTAAAGGCCGCTGCAACGCCGATGGCGTTGCGGTTTTGGCAGGGCACCTCCACGAGGCCACCGACGGGGTCACAAACGAGGCCCAGCAGGTTGCTCAGCGCGATGGAGCTGGCGTCGAGCGCCTGCTCGGGCGTGCCGCCGAGCATCTGCACCAGCGCGGCGGCTGC
>OBZF01000686.1_pt1 | contig 14837 bp, 13 predicted proteins | sample 1495521 | NCBI WGS metagenome assembly OBZF01 (sample SAMEA2580234, study PRJEB22360) | human gut metagenome | biome: human gut; feature: human-associated habitat; material: faeces | place: Denmark | collected 2008/2010 | reverse complement strand
CGGCTCGCCGCTCGGCAGCACGGGGATGAAGCTCGTAGGGATGACCATGCTCGCCGACGGCGGAAAGAGCTGCGGCAGCGGCATCAGCGACCAGGCGAACCCACCCACGAGCTGGGTGGCGAGCGGGCAGAAGATGCCCGCGAGCATGCCGAGCCGCGCCGTGAGGAAGAGCCCTGCGGGGATCATCCACGCCGCGGTCACCGTGTTGGCGAGCGCGCAGAGGAGCATCGTGAGCGTGCCCGCGACCGTGAGGCCCTGCGAGGAGAACGCCGATCCCGCGAGGTAGATGCCGAAGACCACGAGGTTCGAGAGCGCGCAGAGCGCGAGGCACCAGAGCGCCTTGGCCCACCAGGCGCGCCTAAGCGGAAAGCCCAGGCCCAGAAGCCCCCGCATCCGCGTGCGCGCGTCCGCCCGCGCGACGCACGCCACCACGAGCGAGAGAGCCACGGGCAGGAAGAGCGCGTACCAGTAGTTCCACGCGCTGAAGATCTGCACGCCCCGGTAGGGCATCGCGCCGAGCAGCGGCATCGGCAGCGCCATGAGCACGGCCAGGCGAACCGGTGCCGCGTGGCGCGACTTCAGGGCCTCGGCGCGCAGGCCCGCGAGCAGGCCGCCTTTCTCGCCCGTCATGCCGCCACCTCCCCACGTGCTCGACGCCCCTCCCGGCAGACGCCCATGAAGAGTCCCTCGAGGTCCTGCCCGGGCCGAAGCGCATCCTCGTAGGCGAGGCGCCCCCCGTAGATGATGCCGATGGTGTCCGCCATCTGCTGCACCTCGGAGAGGATGTGGCTCGAGACGATCACCGTCGTACCCGCCGCCGCGAAGCCGCGGATCTGGTCGCGCAGCTCCTCGATGCCGATGGGGTCGAGGCCGTTGGTGGGCTCGTCGAGCACGAGCAGGCGTGGCCGGGCGATCAGCGCCAGCGCGAGCCCCAGGCGCTGCCGCATGCCCATCGAGAAGCGCCCGGCGCGCTTCTTCCCGGTGTCCGCGAGGTCCACGGCGGCGAGCACCTCATCTATGCGGCTCTCGGGAAGGCCCAACAGCGTGGTGCGCACGCGCAGGTTCTCACGCGCGGTGAGGTTGGGGTAGAGCGGCGCCTCCTCGATGAGGCTGCCGATTGCGTAGAGGTCCTCGCGGCGCCAGGCGTGCCCGGCAAAGAGGATCTCCCCGGCCGTCGGCCGCAGCATCCCGCAGATCATCTTGAGCGTCGTCGACTTGCCGGCGCCGTTGGGGCCGAGCAGCCCGTACACCTCGCCCTCGCGGATATGAAGGCTCACGTCGGCCACGGCGTCCTGCGCCTGGTCGCCGCGGCCGAAGCGCTTGGTGAGCCCGCGCGTCTCGAGCATGTAACCCATGGGTTCGTCCTTTCTCTTCCGGGCGCGCGGGCCGAGTCGCCGTGCCCGCGCGCCTTACCTTTCGGGTTTACCATCCATGGTGGGACGCGTTTCTAACGAAGCTGTAACGGCCGTTGGGCTCTTTTGGCGCCAGCCCTTCTCGACCCGTACGCCACTCATGGTATGTTTATCGCGATAACAAGGACGGAGGTGCCCGTGGCACGCAATAAGTACCCGGAGGAGACGGTCGAGAAGATTCTCGACGTTGCCGAGCGGCTCCTCGTGGAGCGCGGCTACGAGCACACCACGATGATCTGAAGAGCAATACGCTAAATCGAAAAAGGTAATCGAAGCCGCGCCTGTGGACTTATCGAGGGTCGAGATTCCCGCCCCATCCATCGGCACCCAGCGGAAGGTCGTCGACATCCTCGACCGCTTCGACTCCCGCACGGCATCGCTGACCGACTGCCTCCCCGCCGAGATCGAGGCACGGAATCAACAATACGAGTACTACCGCGACCGCCTGCTCGACTTCCGAAACTAAGTGAGAATAAGTTATCGGTACGCTTTTTTATAAAATGTAAAAAAGTACCCCCATAACTGATAAAATTGACACTGAAAAAAAAGGGGTGCATCTTGCGTATATACCGACGTGAAAAGTATCTGAAGCAAATGCGTGGTTTCTACCACGATGACGGGATGATCAAGGTAATCACCGGTGTTCGCAGGTGTGGTAAATCCTGCCTCATGCAATCAATCGCAGACGAACTTGTGGAATCCGGTGTAGCGAGCGATCACATCATCTATATCGACCTTGACTCACGGGAGAACAGGAAGGTCAAGACGACCGATGAGCTCGAAAATCTGATTGACATGTCGACCCCAGCAGACACTGAGGGGACGAAGTACCTCTTCATCGATGAGATTCAGAACGTAGAGGAATTCGAGCTGCTTATCAACGGCTACCGGACAGATGGCGGTTGGTCCATCTTCATTACCGGTTCGAATTCATATCTGCTTTCTGGGCAGCTTGTTACAAAGCTGACGGGTCGCTATATCGAGTTCGAGGTGTTCCCACTCGACTTTGCGGAATATATCGATATGAAGCGTTTTCTCGGCAAGCCTGTCAATGACGTTCTCGTGGGAGAGTTTACCGAGTACCTGACCCTTGGAGGATTTCCCAAAGCGTTGGAGTATGAGGGCGAGGATGAAAAGCGCACCTATATCAAGAGTGTTATTCATGAGATCTTTGAAAAGGACGTCAAACATTCGAACAAGATTAAGAACGTCTCGGTTTTCGATGCCGTCCAGACGTATCTCATCAACAACTTTGGTGCGCCGACGAACCTGAAGAACCTCCTTGCGTACTTCAATGATGTCGAGAAGATTCCTATCAAGCGAGAAACGCTCAATCGGTACATCCAGATTCTTGTTGACGCGAAGATCCTTTATCGCTGCTCGAGGTTCGATCTCAAGTCTCGGCGATCGCTTATCCGCGAAGAGAAGTACTACCTGGCTGATCCCGGCTTCTATTTCGCCATGAACACGGATGCGAGGATTAACTACGGACCGGCGTTGGAGAACGTGCTCTACCTCTATCTTGCATCGCGCGGGTACGAGCTTTCTGTGGGCCGTATTGGGAAGCTCGAGTGTGACTTCATCGCTCGTAGGCGCAATGCTTACGCCTACATCCAGGTCTCTATGTCGATTGCCGACAGAGGCGTCGAGGAGCGCGAGTACAGGCCGTTCGGCCACATCAGGGATGGGTATCCGCGCTACTTGTTCACGCTTGATCCTCTATTGCAGGAGAGGGATGGTGTCAGGCACCTTAACATGGCGTCGTTTATGCAAGATGGCGGTGATCTTATTTGAGCGGCGGCCAGATTCTTTTGCTCCCTAGTGCGCAAACAGTGCGGGCATCAAATGGGGACCATTGCCTCACGTAGAATCGATAGATTGAGGACTTGTTTTGATGTTGACAAGCTTTTGGCCAGTGACTCCTATTGCCGAGTGGGAATAGCGGAAATAACAGCCTCTGGACCTTTTGGTTCGGAGGCTTTCTTTTTCGTTCTGTTCGGAAGGAGCTCCTTGCCAGAGTCCCATGGATAGCGAACGGCTTTATCGAGCGTGTGCGTTTTCGTAGGCGCCTTTGATTTCTTCCGGCAAATTGTCGGGAATCAGCGTCTCCAGCCTATCCTCGCTGCCATCTTGGATCGCCTGCTCGTAGTACCAGCATTTGAACTTCAACATATCCAGCGCGCGGTTCATCTTCGCGATCTCCGACTCCATGTGGGCCTTCCGCTCCTCGAACATGGCCTTGCGCTTGGGATATGTCGATGGGCCCTCCGCACACCATTCCATGAACAGCCGGATGTCCTTGATCTCCATCCCAGCCTTCTTCAGGCATTCGATGACCCGAAGTGCCTCGAGTTCCGTATCGCCGAATCGGCGAATGCCGGACGTCCGCTCCAGCCCCGGGAACAATCCCTGCTTATCGTAATAACGCAGCGTTGAGGCGGGCAGACCGAACATCTCCGCCACCTGTCCGATTGTGTACATGGTCCCTCCGGATAAATCTCGAATTCACTCCTTGACCTAAAGTCAGGTTTAGGTATTACCTTCATTCTCGTCAATATAAATCGCGAGTTCAAGGGATTTTCGCCAAAGGCGCACGCTTGCCGGAACGGTATTCGCCGGCGGCGTGAACGGCGTGGGCGAAATCGCCGGGCATCCCGCTCTTGAGCAGGCGCGACGAATGGGCATGGGAGTCTAGGCGTGGCTTAGCTGCGCGGAAGCAGTTTTGCACTCAAAACCATCGACAGGAGGAATCAAACATGACGATTAAGCAGACAGCGGGCAGGGATGCCCTGGGGGACTTTGCCCCCAAATTTGCACAGCTCAATGACGATGTGCTGTTCGGCGAGGTGTGGAGCCGAGAAGACGGGCTTTCCCTTCGAGACCGCAGCGTGGTGACGGTGGTTGCCTTGATGGCACAGGGGCTGACGGATTCTTCGTTCCAATACCATCTGATGTCCGCAAAGAACAATGGCGTGACCAGGGCTGAGATAGCGGAAATCCTTACGCACGCGGCGTTTTACGCAGGCTGGCCCAAGGCGTGGGCGGCCTTCCGCATGGCGAAGGAGGTCTGGGCAGACGAGGGCGACGATGCCGATGAAAAGACCAAGCACCAAAACGAGATGGCGTTTCCCATCGGTGTCCCCAACGACGCATTCGCGAAGTACTTTATCGGTCAAAGTTACCTCGCGCCCCTTTCCACCGAGCAGGTCGGCGTCTACAACGTGACGTTCGAGCCCGGTTGCCGCAACAACTGGCACATCCATCACGCCAAAAGCGGTGGGGGACAGATCCTCGTCTGCGTGGCTGGTCGAGGGTTTTACCAGGAATGGGGCAAACCGGCACAGGAGCTGTGCCCTGGCGATGTAGTAAATATTCCCGCGGGCGTAAAGCACTGGCACGGTGCGGCGCCCGACAGCTGGTTCTCCCATCTCGCGGTAGAGGTTCCGGGCGAGGAGACCTCCAACGAGTGGTTGGAGCCCGTGGACGACGAGCAATACCCTAGAGCGACTGACAAGGAAGCTTAGGCATGGAGCAGTTGAAACTGACGCAGGAATGGGACAAGGTATTCCCCAAAAGCGATAAGGTTGAGCACAGCAAGGCAACCTTCCGCAACCGATACGGCATCACGCTGGCTGCCGACGTGTACGTACCTAAGAATGCGGAAGGCAAACTGCCCGCCATCGCCGTCAGCGGCCCGTTTGGCGCGGTGAAGGAGCAGTCCTCCGGTCTGTACGCGCAGAAAATGGCGGAGCTGGGATTTTTCGCAATTGCCTTTGACCCGTCCTATACCGGCGAGAGCGGCGGCACGCCTCGCTATGTAGCATCTCCGGACATCAACACCGAGGACTTCTGCGCAGCGGTGGACTTCCTCTCGGTACAGGAAAACGTCGATTCAGGGTGCATCGGCATCATCGGCATCTGCGGTTGGGGCGGCATGGCAGTCAATGCGGCGGCTATCGACACCCGTATCAAAGCTACCGCGGCTATGACGATGTACGACATGACCCGTGTGACCGCCAACGGCTATTTTGACGCTGAGGATTCCGAACAGGCGCGCTTCGAAAAGCGGAAAGCGCTGAACGCGCAGCGCACCGAGGACTATAAAAACGACAGCTATGCGCTGGCGGGCGGCGTGGTCGATCCGCTGCCGGAGGACGCGCCGCAGTTTGTGGCGGACTATTACGCCTACTACAAGACTCCGCGAGGCTACCATCCCCGCAGCCTGAACTCCAATGGCGGCTGGAATGTGACGTCTTCGCTGTCCTTTTTTAATATGCCGATTTTGCAATATAGCAGTGAAATCCGCTCTGCCGTGTTGCTGGTGCATGGCGAGAAGGCGCACTCCTGCTATTTCAGCGAAACCGCGTACGGCAAGCTGACCGGGGACAACAAGGAATTGCTCATTATCTCTGGTGCCAGCCATACCGACCTTTACGATCAGATGGACATCATTCCGTTTGGAAAGCTGAAGGCATTCTTTGAGGAGTATCTGAAATAAGGCGTGCCTTGATTTAATGCCAAGTCTCCAGCAACGATTCTTCTAAAGAGAGGGAGTAGCTGAAACGAGGCGATTGATTAACTCCATTCGTTTTGGTTACAAGAAAACATGCTGCGCGCCTGCAGCATGAAGGAGAGGGAATCCTATGAATATCGTTGTATTGAGTGGTAGCCCGCGTAAGGGCGCCAATACCGACACCATGGTCGAGGCGTTTGCCGAGACCGCGCGCGAGGTCGGCCATACGGTCGAGGTCATCCGCGTTGCCGGCAAAAAGATCGCTGGTTGTCTGGGATGCCAGTACTGCTTTACCCATGAGGGCACCTGCGTGCAGAAGGATGACATGGCCGACGTGATCGAGTCGTTGAAAGGCGCCGATATGGCTGTCTTCGCTTCGCCTATCTACTGGTTCGATATCACTGCGCAGGAGAAGGCCGCCATCGACCGCCTGTACGCCTTCGGTGCTACGGGCTTCCCGTTCACCAAGACGGCCCTTCTGCTCGATAGTCACAGCGAGGGCGTCTACGATGCGGCGATTGCTATGTACAAGTCAACCTGCTCGTACTGCAAGTGGAAGGACCAGGGCATTGTCACCATCAGCGGTATGACCGAGCGCGACAGCATGGCATCGTCGCCCAAGTTGGAAGAGGTGCGAGAGCTCGCTCGCAAGCTCGCCTAAGGCCAAGAGGAGCGCATGGCAATCGGTGTTGGTGGAAAATGCTTGCTATCCTTACCAAGAGGAATGCTGATTGCCATGCGTTGATGCTTCCGCGGACAATTCCGGCGTGCTAAAACGCCTTCTCGTTCAAGAATTCCCTGAACGCGGGAATGTCAAAGCCAACGAGACCACGCCCGCGCTCTCCAATGACGCCGTCCTCTAGGAGGCGGCGTTTGTATTGGCTTGCGTAGTTGCTGGCGACGCCCATGCGTTTGGCTATCTCCGAGACCCTGCTGGGGCCAGAATCGGGCAGCATCGCGAGCAAAAACTCAATGTCTTTATCGGAAAGCTCCCGATAGGTCGTTTCGAGAGAAGCCCGACGTCATGCTTCTCGAGTTGCCTGAAGACGCCATTCATGCCCGTGCGCCAGTTACCCTGAGTCTCCTGAGCATATGTCCAATCGATGCCGACTGACTCAATCTGAACGCCGCTTATGCACGCGCGAGACTATGAGAGGCGGCTATCTGCCGCTTCTTTGGTTCGCTCGATAATATCTTCGAGCATGCCTGGCATGGCGGAGACATTTGCTGCGATCCATGGTGGCCCCTTTGCAGGTTTTGCTAGTTTTTGCAACTTTTGCTAATTTTTGCAAGTTTTGCTAACGGTTTAACATGTCTTGTGCCGCGGGATTGCAGGAGTGAAAAACGGGGATTCCTATTATTCCGACTACGTTGCAGCGAGCGGGGCCCGGAGCGCGATGTTGCTGCGCTTCGGGCCCCACCGTTTTGAGAGCTTATGGCGGTTCTGCCGTCGTCCTAGTCAAACAGGCTCGGCATGTCGTTTTCTTTCATGAGGGCACCGGCGGAGGGTAGGCTCTGCGCGGTGAACTTCTCGGCCGAGACGCCGGCGCCAAGAATCTCCTCGGTTGTGCCGACGGTGGTGACCGAGCGGCCCTTCTTGGCCGTAAAGGCTTGGACGCCCTGCGTGTTGGTTGTCGTCTTGGTCTTGAGTAGCGACGTGTTGAAGTTCATCAAGCGATAGTCGCTCGAGACCAGCGCGATGTCGCGATCTTCCTTGAGCACCTGTGCATACAGCAGTTTGCTGCCGCCGTAGATGGCGTTCTTGAGGCGCTTGCGGTTGGTCTTGGTGACGTATCCAGAAAGCGCGACGCGCACCACGCGACCGTTCTCAAAGACGAACAACACGTCGGCCTTGTAGTCCTCGGGGTCGATGACCCAGATGACGCTCTCGTCGGGTTCCATCTCGAGGTCGGTGGGCAGATACGAGCCCAGCTGGGCCGACTTGGTGTCCTCAAACGCCGCAACCTTGCACTTGTATACCTGGCTCTTGTTGGTAAAGACCAGCAGCTCGTGGGTGTTGGAGGACGGAAACTCGATAAAGGGTTTGTCGCCGTCTTTGTACTTGAGCGTAGTGGCCTTCTTGAGCACGCGGTCCGTCATCTTCTTAAGGTAGCCATCGCGCGAAAGCATGATGGTAACCGGGTACTCCTCGACCTCGGGCTCCAAGCTTACCTCGATAACCTCGTGGGGCTCGATCCTGCCCGTGCGGCGCGGCATCACGTACTTCTTGTTGACCGCGGCCAGCTCGTCGCTGATGACCTTCTTGATGTTCTCCTCGCTGGAGAGGATCTCCTCAAGCTCGGCAATCTCGCCCTCAAGCTTGGCAATGTCCTTGGTGCGGTTGAGGATGTACTCCTCGTTGATGTTGCGGAGCTTAAGCTCGGCAACAAACTCGGCCTGGGTCTCGTCGATGTCGAAACCCTTCATAAGGTTGGGCACGACCTCGGCTTCGAGCTTGGTGCCGCGGATGATGGCGATGGCCTTGTCGATGTCGAGCAAGATCGCCTCGAGGCCGTGCAGCAGGTGCAGGCGCTCGGACTTTTTGCCCAGGTCAAAGTTAATGCGGCGACGCGTGGACTCAATACGCCACTTGACCCACTCGTGCAGAATCTGGCGCACGCCCATAACGCGAGGGTAACCATCGACCAGCACGTTGAAGTTGCACGAGAACGAATCCTGCAGCGTGGTCGAGCGATAGAGCTTGGCCATGAGCTTGTCGGGGTCGACGCCGCGCTTAAGGTCGGTGGCGATGCGCAGACCCGAAAGGTCGGTCTCATCGCGGATGTCGGCGATCTCCTTGACCTTGCCCTCCTTGGAGAGCTTGACGATGCGCTCGATGATGACATCGGTCTTGGTGGTGTAGGGAATCTCGTACACCTCGATGATGCGCTCTTCGGGAATCCAGCGCCAGCGGGAGCGAATCTGGAAGCTGCCAAGGCCGGTCTCGATGATCTTCTCCATCTCCTCGCGACGGTAGATAATCTCGCCGCCGGTCGAGAAGTCGGGCATGGGCATGTACTCGAGCAGGTCGCAGTCGGGATCCTGCAGGTAGTGCATGGTGGCAGTACAGACCTCGTTGAGGTTGAAGCCGCAGATGTCGGATGCCATGGCGACGCCGATGCCCTTATTGGCCGAGACAAGGATGTTGGGAAACGTGGTGGGCAGCAGGCGCGGCTCCTTCATGGCGCCGTCGTAGCTGTCGACGAAGTCGACCGGATCCTTGTCGATGTCCTTGAAGATCTCGGCGCTGATGGGGGAGAGCTTGGCCTCGGTATAACGCGAGGCGGCGTAGCTCAGGTCGCCCGAATAGTACTTGCCAAAGTTGCCCTTCGACTCCACGAAGGGCGCAAGCAGCGCTTCGTTGCCCGTCGACAGGCGCACCATCGTCTCGTAGATCGCGGCATCGCCGTGCGGGTTGAGCTTCATGGTCTGGCCCACGATGTTGGCGCTCTTCTGGCGCTCGCCCTTGAGCAGACCCATCTTGTACATGGTGTAGAGCAGCTTGCGGTGCGACGGCTTAAAGCCGTCAATTTCGGGGAACGCACGCGAGACGTTGACGCTCATGGCATAGGGCATGTAGTTGACTTCGAGCGTCTGCGTGATCGGCTGGTCGGTGACCTCGGAGTGCAGGCCGATAACGTTCTCGGCGTTGACCTGCTTTTTCTTTGGCTGGTTCTTCGTCTTCTTCTTTGCCACGATTTCCTCTTGAACTTCTTATGGGCCGTCGTTATCGATTTGCTGCTACTGCAGGTCCAGCTGGTCCAGGTATTCCTTGCCGTGCTCGGAGATATGGCGCTTGCGGCCCGCCTCGTCGTTGCCCAGCAACAGATTGAACATGGTCTCCATCTTGGTGACGTCCTCGGGCTCCACCTTGATCAGGCGACGCGTCTCGGGGTTCATGGTGGTGAGCCACATCATGTCCGGGTCGTTCTCACCAAGACCCTTGGAGCGGTTGATGGAGCACTTTTGGTCGCCAATCTCCTTGAGGATGCCGTTCTTCTCGAGCTCGGTGTAGGCAAAGTAGGTCTTCTCTTTGCAGTTGATCTCGTAGAGCGGCGACTCGGCGATATACACGTAACCTTCGTCGATAAGCGTGGGCACCAGGCGGTAAAGCATGGTGAGCACGAGCGTGCGGATGTGGTAACCGTCGACGTCGGCGTCCGTACAGATGATGACCTTGTTCCAGTTGAGGTTGTCCAGGTCAAAGGCACCAAGGTTTTTGATGCGCTTGTCCTTGATCTCCACGCCGCAGCCCAGCACGCGCATGAGGTCCATGATGATGTCGGACTTAAAGATGCGTGGATAGTCCTCCTTTAGGCAGTTGAGGATTTTGCCACGGACGGGCATAACGCCCTGGAACTCGGCATCGCGCGAGGTACGAATGGCGCCTGCTGCCGAGTCGCCCTCTACGATGTAGATCTCGCGACGGTTCTTATCTTTGGAGCGGCAGTCGATGAACTTCTGCACGCGGTTGGCCATGTCGGTCTTCTGCTGCAGGTTGGTCTTGATGCTCTGGCGCGTCTTTTCGGCGTTCTCGCGCGAGCGCTTGTTGATGAGCACCTGCTCCATGATCTTGTTGGCAGCGTCTTTGTTCTCGATCAAGTAGGTCGAGAGGCGCTCCTTAAAGAAGGCCGTCATAGCCTGCTGGATAAAGCGGTTGTTGATGGCCTTCTTAGTCTGGTTTTCATAGGACGTCTGGGTGGAGAAGCAGTTGGTCACCAGCACCAGGCAGTCCTGGACGTCTTGCCACTTAATGCCGCTCTCGTTTTTGTTGTACTTGCCCTGTTGCTTGATGTAGGCATCGATGGCGCTGGTCAGAGCGCTGCGGGCGGCCTTCTCGGGCGAACCGCCGTTCTCGAGCCACGATGAGTTGTGGTAGTACTCCTGCATCATGAAGGTGCGCGAGAAGCACATGCACGCGGTAATCTTCACGTTGTAGTCGGGCAGGTCCTCGCGGTCGCGACCGCGACGGTCGGCCTCGATAAAGAAGGGCTCGGTAAGGTAGTCGGTACCGACCTTCTCGAGCACATAGTCCTCGATGCCCTTGGGATAGCAAAAATCCTCTTCGGAAAACTCACCATCGTCGCCCTCGATGCGCAGGCGGAAGGTCACGTTGGCGTTGACCACGGCCTGGCGGCGCATGGTCTCGCGATACCAGTCGTGGGGAATGCTGATCGAGGTAAAGACCTCAAGATCGGGGCGCCACTTGATGGTGGTGCCGGTGCGGTTCTCGTCGCTGGGCTCAATCTCGAGTGCCTTCTTCTTGGCGCCGACAACCTTGCCCTTCTTAAAGTGCAGGGAGTACTTGTTGCCATCGCGCCAAACCGTGACGTCCATGTACTCGGAGGCGTACTGGGTCGCGCACGAGCCCAGGCCGTTGGTACCGAGCGAGAAGTCGTAGTCGCCGCCCTGGTTGTTATTGTATTTGCCGCCGGCGTAGAGCTCGCAAAAGACGAGTTCCCAGTTAAAGCGCTTCTCGGAGGGGTTCCAGTCGAGCGGGCAGCCACGGCCGTTGTCCTCTACCTGAATGGAGCCATCGCGAAAGGCGGTAAGGGTGATGAGCTTGCCGTAGCCCTGGCGCGCCTCGTCAACGGCGTTGGACAGAATCTCGAAGGCGGCATGCGCGCAGCCATCGAGTCCGTCCGAGCCGAAGATGACGGCAGGGCGCAGGCGTACGCGCTCCTCGTCCTTGAGCTGGCGGATACTGTCGTTACCATAGTTTGCGGTGTTTTTTGCCATACTCGCTCTCTCGGTGCTCCTTTGCTGCGTTTTAGTCATATAGATAGTCAAGGTAGCATAGCCCAGCCCACAGACGATTCCAACCAACACGAAATCCATCGAACAATCGTTCGATTAGATAATGAATGCTTGGAATGCGGGAGGGACCTGTCCTGTCCTATCCAAACATCTGCGGCAGGTCGATGAAGACGGTTCGATCGCTTTCGCCAGCTTCGAAGCCCGAACGGGAGAAGAATCCATAGCGATGGCACTTGAGTCCCGTTGCCTCGACTTGGGCGATTTCCTCGTCGACCATTTTTTGCGTGATGGGGGATTTGCGGAACTTTGCTTCGTAGAATGCGTAGCCCTCGGGGTCTTGCGTTACCACATCGAATTCGCCGCTCGTTTTGTTTGCGGGGTCGTCGTACCAGTACTTGCCTATGGCGTCGAAAGCCGGTTCGATCTTGCCGGTCCTGTTCTGCCGCACGAGGTATTGACGGCAGATCTCCTCGAACATATGAGGAACGTAGTTTTCCTCGAAGTCTTGGAAGACGTGACGATCATAGAAGACTTCCGAGTCGAGCAGCTGACGCGCTGAGGCATTGCGGAAAACATAGCGATAGTAAAAGAGCGAAAGCGGATCCACTACAAAGTAGCCAGACTTGCGCTTGTTCGTAGGGTCGTTGATGGGTGCACGCTTTTGGACGATTTCGAGTGACATGAGCTTGTCGAGCACGTCTGCCATGGCCGGACCGCTCGAGACGTGCGACTGTGCCAGCACGTCCCCCCAACGGGAGTAGCCTTGTGCGAGAGCCCCGAAAACTTCGTTGGCGTTGGTCATCTTCGAGATCTCGGCGTTGAGATAGGACGGCACCTCGCTTTCTAAGCGGGCGCCAGGTTCCGTGACGAGCTCGATGATGTTGTCGCGTACGCTTTGGGATTGATCGATGAGGCGATTGTAAAAGGGGATACCGCCAAAAACGCTATAGAGCCGCACCTTGTCCTCGGGCGAGAACGCGGGATAGAACTTCGCAGCGTCAAAGTAATCCATGGGCTTAAGCTCAAGCGCGAGATCAATTCGCCCGTAGAGGGGGCTTTCATGCTCGATGAGGGATTTCATAATCTCAACGTAGGAGCCGCACAGGACAATGTTTAAACGTGAGTCTTCCCTGTGGGCGTCGATTGAGGTCTGAAGAATGCTGTCTAGGCCTTTAACCGCATCTCTCAAGTAGGGGTATTCGTCGAGAACGAGGGTAATGTTCTTGTCTTTAGCTTGGGCAAACAGAAATTCGATGAGCTCGCGGATGCCTGTGAAGGCGAGCGGAGGAAAGCTCAGCGCTTCAGCAACAAGGACGGACAGACTCTCGAGGTTGTCTGCCTCGGAGGTTTGGCGGCACTCGTAATAGACCGTTGCGACGTCCGACAAATCGGTTAGCGCCTGCTTGATGAGCTCACTTTTTCCGACGCGACGCCTGCCGTAAATGAGAACATTGCGCTGCTCGGGTGCTTTGAGCGTTTTCTTAATACGGGCGAGCTCACGCTCCCTGCCAATAAATTCCACTTACTCGGTTCCTTCCGACTCGGTTTTGTCCGAGTTAATTGTATCGCATGGATCAGTTTATGCTCGAGTTTACTCGGACAAAACCGAGTCGGTTCTGCCCGAGTAAATTTGAAGGCGGCCGAATGCGTCTTGCTGCGTTTGCGGTTGGATACGTTGTCGAAAACGTGTCGTGCGGATTGTTGGATCGAATCGAACATTGGGACAGACGTCTCGTTTTATGGGCCGGGGGCGTGCATGTGCGAGTTCTTTTGGCCCATAAGGAACGCTGGTGGGTCGTTATTTGGGCCACGGGTCACTTCGCCGGCGCCGTGTTTCGTCATACGCTCATAGTGGAAGCCGATGCCACGGGACGACGAAGGCCTTGGGCAACGGATGAGGTGCAAGCGAAAGGAGCGGTGAGGATGATGAAGCCCATGACGAAGAAGCTGCTGTTAGGAATTCCCACCGTGACGCTTTCGGCCGTGCTGGCGTGTACGGTGGCCGGCTGTGGCGGTAGTGCTCCGAGCGGCTCGGCTGGCAGTTCGGGCGGCAGCGCGCCTGTGCAGGAAAAGCCCAAGGCCTATGATTCGCAGACGGTCGAGGTAGCAGGCATTACCTATGAGTCGGTGGCTCACGGTACGTTCTATCGCGGCGATGCCAAGCTGCAGGACGGCTTTTACCTGCACATCAAGATCACCAACAACAACACAAAGAACAGGACGTTCAGTTCCTTTAACGTGCATGCTGCCCAGGGCGATCTTGAGGCAGGCGACCCGTTGTTTACTTCCGACAAGGCGGCCGTGCTCGACTACGTTGCAAGCGAGGCTCCCGATGAGCTGCACGAGGGCATCGACCTTTCCGAGAGGCCAGATATCGGCCCGGGCGAGACCGTTGAGTACGTGTATTTCTGGGCGCCCAAGACGGCGTACTACGGGCCCATCACTGTCGAGTTCGTAGACGCTTATGCCCCCGCCAAGAATCATGAGGCCATGCACTTTGACACCACGGGATGCGAGACCAAGGAGTTCAAGGCGGCCGGCGGCGTGGCCGATTCTGGCGAGAAGGCAGATTTAACGGGCATCGACTGCGCATCGTACAGCATCGAGGCCGCCGATGGGTACACGCTGGATTCGTCCGACGAAGAGCGCGAAAAGGCAGACTTCTTCCACGACGAGACTGGAGGACGCCTGAACATCAGCATCTTCCCGCGCTCGCCGGAGGAAGAGGTTGCAAGCCTAGAGCAGGTCTACGAAGGCAAGGAGACAACAACCGACCAGGTCGAGTGCAACGGCATAACGTGGCTGCGCTTTACCGGTCCCGACAACGGCCATACACTGTTTGCGACGGCTCCCGCAACGGGTGAAACCGTCCGCGTGTCGATCGGCTGGAAGATCGATTGGGATGCCGCCGTGCCCATGATGGAGGCTCTGAAGCTCAAGTAGCGCTGTGATTCTCACGTCAGGCGACTCAAGGCTGGCTCCGAGTTATCGGGGCCAGCCCCTTTTGATGTTCGATGAGCCGAGTCGGCGTCTCTCGCAAAGGTAACTGAGAGCTAGTGAGGCTTATCAGAATTGACCTCATCGGCAGTGTCGGTTTCGAGCGCCGTGCGGCGGGCGCTGTAGGCGATGAGGCCGGCGGCCCCCCCATGCGAACG
>OBZF01000676.1_pt1 | contig 15038 bp, 14 predicted proteins | sample 1495521 | NCBI WGS metagenome assembly OBZF01 (sample SAMEA2580234, study PRJEB22360) | human gut metagenome | biome: human gut; feature: human-associated habitat; material: faeces | place: Denmark | collected 2008/2010 | reverse complement strand
GATTGCTCCGCTACTTGGTCCACTGGTGGGCGCGGCGTGGATCCATGTGCTGCCCTGGGAAGGGATGTTTGTCTTGTTTGCCGCATTGGCAGCGATCTCCTTTTTCGGTCTGCAACGAGCCATGCCTGAAACCGCCACGCGTATAGGCGAGAAACTGTCACTGAAAGAACTCGGTCGTGACTATAAGCTGGTGCTGAAGAACGGCCGCTTTGTGGCGGGGGCGCTGGCGCTGGGATTCGTTAGCCTGCCATTGCTGGCGTGGATCGCCCAGTCGCCGATTATCATCATTACCGGCGAGCAGTTGAGCAGCTATGAATATGGCTTGCTGCAAGTGCCTATTTTCGGGGCGTTAATTGCGGGTAACTTGCTGTTAGCGCGTCTGACCTCGCGCCGCACCGTACGTTCGCTGATAATTATGGGCGGCTGGCCGATTATGATTGGTCTGTTGGTCGCTGCTGCGGCAACGGTTATCTCATCGCACGCGTATTTATGGATGACTGCCGGGTTAAGTATTTATGCTTTCGGTATTGGTCTGGCGAATGCGGGACTGGTGCGATTAACCCTGTTTGCCAGCGATATGAGTAAAGGTACGGTTTCTGCGGCGATGGGAATGCTGCAAATGCTGATCTTTACCGTTGGTATTGAAATCAGCAAACATGCCTGGCTGAACGGGGGCAACGGACTGTTTAATCTCTTCAACCTTGTCAACGGAATTTTGTGGCTGTCGCTGATGGTTATCTTTTTAAAAGATAAACAGATGGGAAATTCTCACGAAGGGTAAAAAAATGCCTGACTGCTTTGTGCGATCAGGCATTCTCGAATTAATGGTGATGGTCGTCAATCTGGTGTTCGATAACCATCCCTTCACCTACGCTGGCAAGATGGCGAACATAAGGATGCGGGCGGTAAGCCGGAGCTGGCGCAGGAGCCACATAGACGGTTTGCGGCACAGTCGCGACGCTGACCGCTTGTGGAACGCTGACTGAATCAGGAACCACAACCACTTTGTATCCACTCGGCACATCGACGGTGACACTTTGCGCCATCGCCACACCAGTAAAGCCCATTAAAAGCGCGCCCAACAGTAGACAATTTTTCATAAACATTTCGCCTGAAATAATGCAGCGGGTTAATTTCCGCGAATTATGCAGCCTTCATTCAGGTATTGTGTTGCCGGGCGTGCTGCCGTTTTATTGGTTAAATGGCGCTTCGTGTTTAAGCACTTTATCGATCACATCCAGTACGCCTTCACGGTTATTGGAGCCTGCCCGGTATTTTGCCGCTGCGACGACCGCGTTGCCGGCATTTTCCATTGCAAAACTAAAGCCTGCCTGACGCAGCATCTCAATATCGTTACCGCCATCGCCAAAGACCACCACTTCGCTGTCGTCTATTCCCCATAATTTCTGCAGTTGGCGAAGGCCATTGGCTTTATGTACGCCGGGGATAATCAGATCGATGCTGCCGTTGCCGGTGTGGACCGGCACCATAATATCGCCGATGGCCTCATGTAATGCTTTTTGTACTTGTGGAATCAGTTCATCGGAAAGATTCAGGCCAAACTTAAAGAAGATATCTTCTAAGTTGTCAAAGTTATCGACGTATTCCAGACGGTGATAATACATTTCCGCCACCGTTTTCATGGCATCGTCATATTTTTTGAGCGTATAGGCGCTATTTTTTCCGCAGGCAATAATTTCCACTTCCGGGCGCGTCAGCAAATGTTCCACGACAGTAGTAAACGCATCCTTCGACAGCTCGCCATTAAAAACATCTTTGCCTTCACTCACTACCCAGCCGCCGTTTTCAGCCACAAAGGCAATTTCATTAGCAATTTCAGGGAAGAAAGAGATCAACTGATAATATTGATTCCCGCTGGCGACCACAAAGCGAATGCCTTGTGCTTTCATTTGCTGATACTGAGCCATAAACCGCTCACGGTTATAGGTTTTTTGATCGCTTAAGAAAGTACCATCCATGTCTACCGCAATTAATTTAATGCTCATCAACTGTTCTCCATCGCCGTCTGCGTTTTGGTATCGGGTTTGGCGACGGCTTTCGCGACAATAGCCGCGAGAATAACCAGCGCCAGTACAACCAGCATTGCACTACGTAATCCATAATGTTCGCCGAGATAGCCCAGCAGCGGCGGCCCGACGAGGAAAGCCAGATAACCGGTCGTTGCTACCACACTGACGCGGGTTGGTGCATCGGGGCCGGTATCGCTGGCGGCAGAAATGGTCAGCGGGAAGCCCAGCGAGGCACCCAGTCCCCAGAGTACAACAGACACCCCAGCGACCCAGGCGCTATCGACAAAAATAATCAGCCCAATACCCAACGCCCCCATTAGTGCACTGGCCCGAACCACGGCAACGCGACTGTAACGGTCGATGAACCAACCGCCGGTGAAGCGTCCAACGGTCATCCCCAGGGTAAAACCGGCATAAATCAGCGAGCCGGAAGTAGGGCTAAAACCGTGACCGTCAACCATTAATAAGGGTAACCAGTCGTTGGCAGAACCTTCGGCAAAGGCCATCGCCAGCACTACAACACCAATCAACAGCAACTGGATATCGCGATAAAAAGGAATGCCTTTTTCGCCATGCTGGGTGCCATCGGCAGCATTTTTGCCCGTACCGTCAGGGATTGCCTGAATGGCGATATAAATAGGCGCGATACCTACCAGCGCCGCCAATGAAATGTGCACCGTTGCCGGAACGCCAAAGGCCGTCAGTGCCATCCCGACACCAGCGCCTGCCAGCGTGCCCAGGCTATAAAAACCGTGCATCATCGGCAAAACCGTTTTATTCATTTCTCGCTCAACGGCGGCACCTTCAACGTTTATCGCCACTTCCGCAGAACCAAAACTTGCCCCAAAGACGCCGAGACCAACGGCAAAGAGCAGGGGCGATGTCAGCCAGAGTGCCAGACTTAATATCATCATCCCGATCAATGCGCAGGACATCGTGACCAGGATGACATTACGTGTCCCAAAGCGTTTCACTAACCACGCCGAGCAGAGAATACCGCTCATCGAACCGATCGACAGACCAAAGAGAACACCGCCCATTTCAGCGATCGAGACAGAGAGAATATCGCGGATAGCAGGCGTACGGGTTGCCCAGGACGCCATTAACAGGCCTGGCAAAAAGAAGAACATAAACAGCGCCCAGGTTCGGCGTTTCAATGCATTACGTGAAGAATTTACGGTCATAGATCACGTCAAAATAAGAAGAGGGAAGACAACATTAGCAAGGTTGTGTACATTTGTACACAATTGCAGACAGAGGAAATGACATGCGTCGCGCTAACGATCCGCAACGGCGAGAAAAAATTATCCAGGCCACGCTGGAGGCGGTGAAACTTTACGGAATACATGCTGTTACGCACCGCAAAATTGCTACCCTTGCCGGGGTACCGTTGGGATCGATGACCTACTATTTTTCAGGAATTGATGAGTTGTTGCTGGAGGCGTTCAGCAGTTTTACTGAGATTATGTCCCGGCAATATCAGGCATTTTTTAGCGATGTTAGTGATGCTCAAGGCGCATGCCAGGCTATCACCGATATGATCTACAGCTCACAGGTTGCAACGCCGGATAATATGGAGCTGATGTACCAGCTCTACGCGCTGGCTAGCCGAAAACCGCTATTAAAAACGGTAATGCAAAACTGGATGCAGCGCAGTCAGCAAACGCTCGAACAATGGTTTGAACCCGGAACCGCCCGCGCGCTTGATGCGTTTATTGAGGGGATGACGCTGCATTTTGTCACCGACCGTAAGCCGCTATCGCGCGAGGAGATTTTGAGGATGGTTGAGAGGGTTGCAGGGTAGTAGATAAGTTTTAGATAACAAAAAACCCATCAACCTTGAACCGAAATGGCGGGGTTGATGGGCTCCACAAAATGGGGACATCAAAGAAAAGCAGTGGCACTAATTAAGACTGATGCCCTGCGGAAAAGTTCTGCGGTTGTGCAAAAAAATTTCATTTTCAGGGCAACTTCAGTTTTATCCTAATCCTGGCCATACCATGACGATGATTGTCCCTGCCAGCGTCAGCAGGACGTTGGCGATTGCGTAGGTGCCCGCATAGCCCAGCGCAGGGATGTTACTGCGAGCTGTATCACTGATGATCTCCATTGCCGGCGCGCAGGTGCGTGCGCCCATCATTGCGCCGAACAACAGTGCGCGGTTCATTCGCAATACATAAGCACCGAACAAGAAACAGATAACCACGGGCACAAGACTGACAATTAATCCGGCAATCAACATCTGACCGCCAATCGCGCCCAGGCCGTTATTAATACCGCTACCGGCGCTCAGACCAACGCCTGCCATAAACACCATCAAGCCGAACTCTTTCACCATGCTTAATGCACCTTGCGGAATGTAACCGAAGGTCGGGTGGTTAGCACGCATAAAGCCCAGCATAATTCCGGCGAATAACAACCCGGCAGCGTTCCCCATGCCGAAACTGAATGTGCTGAACTGGAAGGTGATCATCCCGATCATCAGCCCAATAACAAAGAAGGCGCAAAATGCCAGCAGGTCAGTGACCTGGCTGTGAATCGAGATAAAGCCGATGCGATCGGCGATGGTTTTTACGCGACGGGCATCACCGCTGACTTGTAAAACGTCACCTTTGTTAAGCACGACGTTGTCATCTATCGGCATCTCAATCTGGCTACGAATGACGCGGTTAAGGAAGCAACCGTGATCGGTCAACTTCAGTTGTGCGAGACGTTTACCTACAGCGTTATGGTTTTTAACGACCACTTCTTCAGTGACGATACGCATGTCGAGAAGGTCACGATCGAAAACTTCTTTACCGTTACGGAAGCTGGGATCGAGTCGGGCATGGGCGTCGGGATAGCCTACCAACGCTATTTCATCGCCCATTTGTAGCACGGCATCACCGTCTGGATTTGCCAGAATCCCGTTACGTCGAATACGTTCAATGTAGCAGCCGGTTTGTCGATAAATACCCAGTTCACGCAGATTTTTGCCGTCGGTCCAGGCCACCAGCTCCGGGCCGACGCGATAGGCGCGGATCACCGGTAAATAAACCTTACGGTTGGCATCAGTGTCCAGGCCACGTTCGCGGGCGATTTGCTGGGCGCTGGTCTGTAAGTCCTGATGCTGCAATTTCGGCAAGTAACGCGCACCAACAATCAAACTCACCAGACCGATTAAATAGGTTAAGGCATACCCGAGGCTCAGATTATCCAGTGCCAGTGAGAGCTGCCTGCTTTCCATGCCGGAATGACGCAGTGTATCGCCAGCACCGACCAGAACCGGTGTCGACGTCATAGAGCCTGCTAACATACCGGCCGTCAGGCCAATATCCCAGCCAAACAGCTTACCTAACCCTAAGGCGATCACCAGCGCACTGCCAACCATCACCAGTGCTAACATTAGGTAATTTTTCCCATCGCGAAAAAAAATGGAAAAAAAGTTCGGTCCGGCTTCGACCCCGACGCAGAAAATAAACAGCATAAAGCCAAGATTAAGCGCATCGGTGTTAATGCTGAAATGTTGTTGGCCTAATAACAGCGATACGACTAAAACGCCAATGGAATTACCCAGTTGGATCGAACCAAGTCGTAACTTTCCGAGACATAGCCCAAGCGCGAGGACCACAAATAATAACAGAATGTAATTCCCATTTAACAATTCGGCGACGTTTATATTCACGGAGGCTAACTTCTTGTTTACTAGTAAGCTGTTGAAAGAAATGGTAATTTACGATAATGTTTTTTACCAGAATTCAGGGCGCAGATTCATTCAGCGCACCTAAACGATAGTAAAGTAACAATATATTTTACTAGTGTAATCACATTAGGTATCAACGGCTATATGAATTGCGTTGGCCTATATTAGCATGGAATGCGAAGCGGCTTTATCTTACTGAACGCCACACTGGCGAAAAATGTGTTCGATAGACGCAGTGTCAGGAGGAACGAGTGAAACATAAACAACGTTGGGCGGGGGCAATCTGCTGTTTTGTCCTCTTCATTGTGGTGTGCCTTTTTCTGGCGACGCACATGAAAGGCGCTTTTCGGGCTGCCGGGCATCCTGAAATCGGCTTGCTATTTTTCATTCTTCCTGGAGCAGTCGCCAGCTTCTTTTCACAGCGTAGAGAAGTCCTGAAACCTCTGTTTGGCGCAATGCTGGCGGCACCCTGTTCGATGCTCATTATGCGGCTGTTTTTTTCACCGACGCGCTCATTCTGGCAAGAGCTGGCATGGTTACTAAGCGCGGTGTTCTGGTGTGCGCTGGGGGCACTGTGTTTCTTATTTATCAGTAGTTTGTTTAAACCACAGCACAGAAAAAATCAGTAAAGCCCTCAACGCGAGGGCTTGTCAGACGATCAGGCGTCCAGATTTTCTTTCACCCATGCAGCAAAATCGGTATAGCCGCCGATATGTTGCTGATCGACAAAAATCTGCGGCACGGTTTCTACGGGTTTACCTGCCTTTTGTTGTAGATCTTCTTTAGTGATCCCTTCCGCACGAATATCTACATACTGATACTGAAAATCATCGCGTTCATTGCTCAATTTCTCAGCCAGATCTTTTGCACGCACACAGTAAGGGCAACCCGAACGACCAAAAATAACGGTTTGCATTATTTCTCTCCTCATAGATTTATGCCTGTAATGATCACGCTAAAATGTATTCGCTGAAAGTAGGTTTAACCTGTTGCATTAATTGCTAAAAGCTATAACTGTTAAACACAATACAGTGAAAAGTTTTAGACTGAAGGCTCACTTTGCAGAGGGAAGCGTATGCGCGCGATCGGTAAATTGCCTAAAGGCGTGTTGATACTGGAATTTATCGGAATGATGCTACTGGCGGTGGCGCTGCTGTCGGTAAGCGACTCCCTGTCGCTGCCTGAGCCATTTTCTCGGCCAGAAGTGCAGATTCTGATGATTTTTCTCGGTGTTTTGCTCATGCTTCCCGCTGCGGTGGTGGTTATTCTTCAGGTGGCAAAACGTCTTGCCCCACAGCTGATGAACCGTCCACCGCAATATTCACGTTCAGAAAGAGAAAAAGATAATGACGCCAACCATTGAACTTATTTGTGGCCATCGCTCCATTCGCCATTTCACTGATGAACCCATTTCCGAAGCGCAGCGTGAGGCGATTATTAACAGCGCCCGTGCGACGTCCAGTTCCAGTTTTTTGCAGTGCAGTAGCATTATTCGCATTACCGACAAAGCGTTACGTGAAGAACTGGTGACGCTGACCGGCGGGCAAAAACACGTAGCGCAAGCGGCGGAGTTCTGGGTGTTCTGTGCCGACTTTAACCGCCATTTACAGATCTGTCCGGATGCTCAGCTCGGCCTGGCGGAACAACTGTTGCTCGGTGTCGTTGATACGGCAATGATGGCGCAGAATGCATTAATCGCAGCGGAATCGCTGGGATTGGGCGGGGTATATATCGGCGGCCTGCGCAATAATATTGAAGCGGTGACGAAACTGCTTAAATTACCGCAGCATGTTCTGCCGCTGTTTGGGCTGTGCTTTGGCTGGCCTGCGGATAATCCGGATCTTAAGCCGCGTTTACCGGCCTCCATTTTGGTGCATGAAAACAGCTATCAACCGCTGGATAAAGGCGCACTGGCGCAGTATGACGAGCAACTGGCGGAATATTACCTCACCCGTGGCAGCAATAATCGCCGGGATACTTGGAGCGATCATATCCGCCGAACAATCATTAAAGAAAGCCGCCCATTTATTCTGGATTATTTGCACAAACAGGGTTGGGCGACGCGCTAAAACCGCCACGTCGATGTATGATACGCGGGCTTTTGACCAGGTCTGACAGAGAGGTGCAGGGTGAAAATTGCCATATTGTCCCGGGATGGAACGCTCTATTCGTGTAAGCGGCTGCGTGAAGCCGCTATACAGCGCGGTCACCTGGTTGAAATTCTTGATCCGCTTTCTTGCTACATGAACATAAATCCTGCGGCGTCTTCTATTCACTACAAAGGCCGCAAGTTACCCCATTTTGACGCAGTGATCCCGCGTATTGGCACCGCCATTACCTTTTATGGGACGGCGGCACTGCGCCAGTTCGAGATGCTGGGGAGCTATCCGCTCAATGAGTCGGTCGCCATTGCCCGGGCGCGTGACAAATTGCGTTCCATGCAACTGCTGGCGCGTCAGGGCATCGACCTGCCTGTCACGGGCATTGCGCATTCGCCGGATGATACCAGCGATTTAATCGACATGGTCGGTGGTGCGCCGCTGGGGGTCAAGTTGGTTGAAGGCACGCAGGGAATTGGCGTCGTGCTGGCGGAGACGCGTCAGGCGGCGGAAAGCGTGATTGACGCTTTCCGCGGTCTGAACGCGCATATTCTGGTGCAGGAATATATCAAAGAGGCGCAAGGGTGCGATATCCGCTGTCTGGTTGTTGGCGATGAAGTGGTCGCTGCGATTGAACGGCGGGCGAAAGAGGGCGATTTTCGTTCCAATTTGCATCGTGGCGGCGCGGCAAGCGTCGCCAGTATCACACCACAGGAGCGTGAAATCGCGATAAAAGCCGCGCGAACGATGGCGCTGGACGTTGCTGGTGTGGATATTCTGCGTGCTAATCGCGGGCCGTTGGTGATGGAGGTGAATGCGTCGCCGGGGCTGGAAGGAATAGAAAAAACCACCGGTATCGACATCGCGGGTAAAATGATCCGCTGGATCGAACGCCACGCTACGACAGAATATTGCCTGAAAACGGGTGGTTAGTCGCAATCACATTACTGATCATGGTTTTGCCTGCGCTTTTTGCGTAAGCTGTGCCGGTCTTTTTATCGAAAGAGGTTGTACAAAATTATGACATCGCTGGTCGTTCCTGGTCTGGATACGCTGCGTCAATGGCTCGATGACCTGGGGATGAGTTTTTTTGAATGTGATAACTGTCAGGCTCTGCATCTGCCCCATATGCAGAATTTCGACGGTGTCTTTGATGCCAAAATCGATCTGATCGATAACACGATCCTGTTTTCTGCCATGGCGGAAGTCCGACCTTCAGCCGTATTGCCGCTGGCGGCGGATTTATCTGCCATCAATGCCAGTTCGCTGACCGTGAAAGCATTTCTTGATATGCAGGATGATAATCTGCCAAAGCTGGTGGTTTGCCAGTCTTTATCCGTTATGCAGGGCGTAACCTATGAGCAGTTTGCATGGTTCGTGCGTCAGAGCGAAGAGCAGATTTCGATGGTCATTCTTGAAGCTAATGCCCATCAACTGCTGTTACCGACTGACGATGAAGGGCAAAACAACGTTACCGAAAACTATTTTCTCCACTGATAATTCCTTTCGAGCACGCAGTCGCTGCCGCAGTGACTGCGCGCTGCAAAATTATCTGCTGTTTTTAACCTTTTCTTAAAGATTATTTCACTTATCTTGTGTCGATTTGGCTTTATCACATAGAGCAAATACGCATAAAAATTTGTTAAATACCGTTTTTTAATCCGAGCTATAGTCTCAAACCCTGGCTAAAGTTATTCTTGCGATGCTTTTATATAGCGAGCAGTGCTGGCCGGGAGAGAGTTCTCTTTTCTTACACCGCGCCGATAAAAAAATATGCACGTTTATTGCATATCTTTCAGTGTGACAACTTTTGTTCGTTTGTTAACGAACTTTCAGAAGGAAAGAGATATGACCGCCTTAAATAAAAAATGGCTATCGGGTCTGGTTGCGGGTGCTCTGATGGCCGTCTCTGTCGGCACGCTCGCGGCTGAACAAAAAACACTCCACATTTATAACTGGTCTGATTATATCGCCCCTGACACGGTGGCCAATTTTGAAAAAGAAACCGGTATTAAAGTCGTCTACGATGTTTTCGACTCTAACGAAGTACTGGAAGGCAAATTAATGGCGGGTAGCACCGGCTTTGACTTGGTGGTTCCATCTGCCAGCTTTCTTGAACGCCAGCTGACAGCGGGAGTTTCCCAGCCGCTGGACAAAAGCAAATTGCCGGAGTGGAAGAATCTCGATCCGGAGCTGCTGAAGTTGGTCGCCAAACACGATCCCGACAATAAATTTGCTATGCCCTATATGTGGGCGACGACCGGGATTGGCTATAACGTTGATAAAGTTAAAGCTGTGCTGGGCGAAAACGCGCCCGTCGATAGCTGGGACTTGATCCTCAAGCCTGAAAATCTGGAAAAACTGAAAAGCTGCGGTGTCTCTTTCCTGGATGCGCCTGAAGAAGTTTTTGCTACCGTGCTGAATTATCTCGGCAAAGATCCCAACAGCACTAAAGCGGATGATTACACCGGACCGGCTACCGATCTGCTGTTAAAGCTGCGCCCGAACATTCGTTATTTCCATTCATCTCAATACATTAACGACCTGGCAAACGGCGATATCTGCGTCGCTATTGGCTGGGCGGGCGATGTCTGGCAGGCGTCAAACCGCGCGAAGGAAGCGAAGAATGGCGTTAATGTCTCGTTCTTGATTCCAAAAGAAGGGGCGATGGCGTTCTTTGATGTATTCGCCATGCCTGCGGATGCCAAAAACAAAGACGAAGCCTATCAGTTCCTGAATTACCTGCTGCGCCCGGATGTAGTAGCGCATATTTCCGACCATGTGTTCTATGCCAACGCCAATAAAGCAGCCACGCCGCTGGTGAGTGCGGAAGTCCGTGAGAACCCGGGTATTTATCCGCCTGCGGATGTTCGTGCGAAGCTGTTCACTCTGAAAGTGCAGGACCCGAAAATCGACCGTGTGCGCACCCGCGCGTGGACCAAAGTGAAGAGCGGAAAATAATCCGCAGCCTTAGATGCCGGGCGGGCGCACCACACCCGCCGGCAATTCGCACCATCATGGTGCGCTTGCACACATTCAATGCCGGAGAGCAGCCGTGAATGACGCTATCCCTCGCCCGCAGGCGAAAACCCGTAAGGCGCTGACGCCGCTATTAGAAATCCGCAACCTGACCAAATCCTACGATGGCCAACATGCGGTGGATGATGTCAGCCTGACCATCTACAAAGGTGAAATCTTCGCGCTGCTGGGCGCATCCGGCTGTGGCAAGTCCACGCTGCTGCGTATGCTGGCAGGTTTCGAACAACCTTCTGCCGGACAGATAATGCTTGATGGCGTCGATTTGTCACAGGTGCCGCCTTACCTGCGCCCCATCAATATGATGTTTCAGTCTTACGCGCTGTTTCCGCATATGACCGTGGAACAGAACATCGCTTTTGGCCTGAAACAGGACAAACTACCGAAAGCGGAAATTGCCAGTCGGGTCCATGAGATGCTCGGCCTGGTGCACATGCAGGAGTTCGCCAAACGCAAACCGCATCAGCTTTCCGGTGGTCAGCGACAGCGTGTGGCCCTGGCCCGAAGCCTTGCCAAACGCCCGAAACTATTACTGCTCGATGAGCCGATGGGCGCGCTGGATAAAAAGCTGCGTGACCGGATGCAGCTTGAAGTGGTGGATATTCTGGAGCGCGTCGGTGTGACTTGTGTGATGGTCACCCACGATCAGGAAGAGGCGATGACCATGGCGGGGCGTATCGCCATTATGAATCGCGGGAAATTTGTCCAGATTGGCGAGCCGGAAGAGATCTACGAGCATCCAACTACCCGCTACAGCGCTGAATTTATCGGTTCGGTTAATGTCTTTGAAGGTGTACTCAAAGAGCGTCAGGAAGATGGCCTGGTGCTTGATTCGCCGGGGCTGGTGCATCCACTGAAAGTCGATGCGGATGCTTCAGTGGTCGATAACGTGCCGGTACACGTAGCGCTGCGCCCGGAAAAAATCATGCTTTGCGAAGAGCCGCCCGCCAATGGTTGTAACTTCGCGGTGGGGGAGGTGATACACATTGCCTATCTCGGCGATCTTTCGGTGTATCACGTTCGTCTGAAAAGTGGGCAGATGATTAGCGCCCAGCTACAAAACGCCCATCGTCATCGTAAAGGGTTACCGACCTGGGGCGACGAAGTGCGTTTGTGCTGGGAAGTGGACAGCTGTGTGGTGCTGACGGTTTAAGGAGCAAAGATGAATACACTTGAACCTGCTGCCCAGTCGAAACCGCCGGGCGGATTTAAGCTGTGGTTGTCGCAGCTGCAAATGAAGCATGGGCGCAAACTGGTCATTGCGTTGCCATATATCTGGTTGATCTTGCTGTTTCTGCTGCCATTTCTGATTGTCTTTAAAATAAGCCTGGCGGAGATGGCGCGCGCTATTCCACCTTATACCGAACTGATGGAGTGGGCTGACGGGCAACTGTCCATCACTCTTAATCTCGGTAATTTTCTGCAACTGACCGACGATCCGCTCTATTTCGATGCTTATCTCCAGTCGCTACAGGTGGCTGCGATTTCGACATTTTGCTGTTTACTGATCGGCTATCCGCTGGCGTGGGCGGTGGCGCACAGTAAGCCTTCGACCCGTAATATTTTATTACTACTGGTGATCCTGCCGTCGTGGACCTCGTTTCTGATCCGCGTTTATGCCTGGATGGGAATATTAAAAAACAACGGTGTGCTGAATAATTTTCTGCTGTGGCTGGGGGTTATCGATCAACCGCTGACCATTCTTCATACCAATCTGGCAGTTTATATTGGCATTGTTTACGCCTACGTGCCGTTTATGGTACTGCCGATTTATACCGCGTTGATTCGTATTGATTATTCGCTGGTGGAAGCAGCGCTGGATCTCGGTGCACGACCGCTGAAAACGTTCTTTACTGTGATCGTGCCGCTGACTAAAGGTGGGATTATTGCCGGATCGATGCTGGTGTTTATCCCGGCTGTGGGCGAGTTTGTGATCCCGGAACTGCTCGGTGGCCCGGACAGCATCATGATCGGGCGCGTGCTATGGCAAGAGTTTTTCAATAACCGCGACTGGCCGGTGGCCTCGGCGGTAGCGATCATCATGTTGCTGCTGCTAATTGTGCCGATAATGTGGTTCCACAAACACCAGCAAAAAAGCGTGGGAGAACACGGATGAATAATTTACCGGTAGTTCGTTCGCCCTGGCGGATTGTGATTTTGCTGCTGGGCTTTACCTTTCTCTACGCGCCAATGCTGATGCTGGTTATCTATTCGTTTAACAGCTCGAAGCTGGTGACGGTGTGGGCCGGCTGGTCAACGCGCTGGTATGGTGAGTTATTGCGCGATGACGCGATGATGAGTGCGGATTATCGGCACCTGACAATTGCTGCCTGTGCGGCAACGGCGGCGGCGATCCTCGGGACTATTGCGGCGGTGGTGCTGGTGCGCTTTGGCAGATTTCGCGGATCAAATGGCTTTGCCTTTATGATCACCGCGCCGCTGGTGATGCCAGATGTCATCACGGGCTTGTCGCTGTTGTTATTATTCGTCGCGCTTGCTCATGCCATTGGCTGGCCTGCGGACCGCGGTATGCTCACCATCTGGCTGGCGCATGTCACTTTTTGTACGGCTTATGTGGCGGTCGTTATTTCTTCAAGATTGCGGGAACTGGATCGCTCGATAGAAGAAGCAGCGATGGATCTCGGTGCGACGCCGCTGAAAGTGTTTTTCGTCATTACGCTACCGATGATCATGCCCGCGATCATTTCTGGCTGGTTACTGGCTTTTACTTTGTCGCTTGATGATCTGGTGATCGCCAGCTTTGTTTCCGGGCCGGGAGCCACCACGTTACCGATGCTGGTCTTTTCCAGCGTGCGGATGGGGGTGAATCCGGAAATCAACGCCCTTGCAACGTTAATTCTCGGTGCGGTCGGAATTGTCGGATTTATCGCCTGGTATCTGATGGCTCGCGCAGAAAAACAGCGGATACGCGATATCCAGCGTGCAAGACATGGCTGAAGACACTAAAATTTGCCAACCTGGCTACATAATGCCGCGCATGCCGCGGCATTGTTTTCATGGAAGACGAAACGTTGGGATTTTTTAAGAAAACATCTTCATCTCATGCTCGCCTGAATGTGCCTGCGCTGGTGCAGGTGGCGGCGCTCGCCATTATTATGATCCGTGGCCTCGACGTGCTGATGATTTTCAATACGCCGGGCGTGCGCGGTATTGGCGAGTTCATTCATCGCAGCGTACAAACCTGGAGTTTAACGCTGGTCTTTTTAAGCAGTCTGGTGCTGGTTTTCATTGAGATCTGGTGTGCGTTTTCACTGGTGAAAGGGCGTCGCTGGGCGCGCTGGCTATATCTGCTGACACAAATCACCGCCGCAAGTTACTTGTGGGCGGCTTCGCTGGGGTACGGTTATCCGGAGCTGTTCAGCATTCCCGGGGAATCAAAACGTGAAATCTTCCATAGCCTGATGCTGCAGAAGCTGCCGGATATGCTCATCCTGATGCTGCTGTTCGTTCCCTCGACCAGTCGGCGGTTCTTCCAGTTGCAATAATGTGTATAATCGTCGCCCCTGATGATGTGAAGGTCAATGTATGCAGTGCGCACTTTACGACGCGGGTCGCTGTCGTTCCTGTCAGTGGATAACGCAGCCGATTCCAGAGCAACTCTCCGCTAAAACCGCCGATCTTAAAAATCTGCTCGCCGATTTTCCGGTTGAGGAATGGTGCGCGCCGGTGTCAGGCCCGGAACAAGGGTTTCGTAATAAAGCCAAAATGGTGGTGAGTGGTAGCGTTGAAAAACCACTGCTCGGTATGCTGCATCGCGACGGCACACCAGAAGACCTTTGTGACTGCCCGCTTTATCCTGCCTCATTTGCGCCCGTTTTTGCGGCGCTAAAACCGTTTATCGCCCGTGCGGGGCTGACACCCTACAACGTGGCGCGTAAGCGTGGCGAACTGAAATACATTCTGCTGACTGAAAGCCAGAGCGATGGCGGCATGATGCTGCGCTTTGTACTGCGTTCTGAAACCAAACTGGCACAACTGCGTAAGGCGCTGCCGTGGTTACAGGAACAACTACCGCAACTGAAAGTTATTACCGTCAATATTCAGCCGGTACATATGGCGATTATGGAAGGGGAGACGGAGATCTACCTTACTGAACAACAGGCGCTGGCAGAGCGTTTTAATGACGTACCGCTGTGGATCCGTCCGCAAAGTTTCTTCCAGACTAATCCG
>OBZF01000675.1_pt1 | contig 15066 bp, 12 predicted proteins | sample 1495521 | NCBI WGS metagenome assembly OBZF01 (sample SAMEA2580234, study PRJEB22360) | human gut metagenome | biome: human gut; feature: human-associated habitat; material: faeces | place: Denmark | collected 2008/2010 | reverse complement strand
CTGGTAGAAGAAGCGGCGGTGGCAACGGAACAACTGGCGAATCAGGCCGACCATCTTTCGTCGCGTGTGGCGGTATTTACCCTTGAAGAACATGAAGTAGCACGACATGAGTCGGCGCAGTTACAAATTGCGCCAGTGGTATCCTGAAGTGATTGAGAAGGCGCTATGACTTCATCTCTGCCCTGTGGGCAAACGTCTTTATTGTTACAGATGACCGAGCGCCTGGCGCTTTCCGACGCGCATTTTCGGCGGATAAGTCAATTGATCTATCAACGAGCCGGGATCGTTCTGGCTGACCATAAACGCGACATGGTTTACAACCGACTGGTTCGTCGTTTGCGTTCGCTGGGACTGACGGATTTCGGTCATTATCTGAACTTGCTGGAATCTAATCAGCACAGCGGTGAGTGGCAGGCGTTTATCAATTCGCTGACCACGAATCTGACGGCATTTTTCCGTGAGGCACACCATTTCCCTCTGCTCGCGGATCACGCACGTCGCCGTTCTGGCGAGTATCGCGTATGGAGCGCGGCGGCTTCGACCGGCGAAGAGCCGTACAGCATTGCGATGACGCTGGCTGACACATTGGGCACCGCGCCCGGACGCTGGAAAGTGTTTGCCAGTGATATCGACACCGAAGTGCTGGAAAAAGCCAGAAGCGGTATCTATCGCCATGAAGAGTTGAAAAACCTGACGCCGCAGCAACTGCAACGGTATTTCATGCGAGGGACGGGACCGCATGAAGGGCTGGTACGCGTGCGTCAGGAGCTGGCGAACTATGTTGATTTTGCCCCGCTGAATCTACTGGCGAAACAGTACACCGTGCCGGGGCCGTTTGATGCGATCTTCTGTCGTAACGTCATGATCTACTTCGATCAAACTACCCAGCAGGAGATTTTGCGCCGCTTTGTTCCGCTCCTTAAACCCGACGGATTGCTGTTTGCGGGTCACTCTGAAAACTTTAGCCACCTCGAGCGCCGCTTCACGCTGCGTGGTCAGACGGTGTATGCGCTAAGTAAGGATTAACGATGAGCAAAATCAGGGTGTTATCTGTCGATGATTCGGCACTGATGCGCCAGATCATGACAGAAATCATCAACAGCCATAGCGACATGGAAATGGTGGCGACCGCGCCTGATCCGCTGGTTGCGCGTGACTTGATTAAGAAATTCAATCCCGATGTGCTGACGCTGGATGTTGAAATGCCGCGGATGGACGGACTGGATTTCCTCGAAAAATTAATGCGTTTGCGTCCAATGCCCGTTGTGATGGTTTCTTCCCTGACCGGCAAAGGGTCAGAAGTTACGCTGCGCGCGCTGGAGCTGGGGGCGATAGATTTTGTCACCAAACCGCAACTGGGTATTCGCGAAGGTATGCTGGCGTATAGCGAAATGATTGCTGAAAAGGTGCGTACGGCAGCAAAGGCGAGCCTTGCAGCACATAAGCCATTGTCGGCACCGACAACGCTGAAGGCCGGACCGCTGTTGAGTTCTGAAAAACTGATTGCGATTGGTGCTTCAACGGGTGGAACTGAGGCAATTCGTCACGTACTGCAACCGTTGCCGCTTTCCAGCCCGGCACTGTTAATTACCCAGCATATGCCGCCCGGTTTCACCCGCTCTTTTGCCGACAGACTTAATAAGCTTTGCCAGATCGGGGTTAAAGAAGCCGAAGACGGAGAACGTGTCTTGCCGGGGCATGCCTATATCGCGCCGGGCGATCGGCATATGGAGCTGGCGCGTAGTGGCGCAAATTATCAAATCAAAATTCACGATGGCCCGGCGGTTAACCGTCATCGGCCTTCGGTAGATGTGTTGTTCCATTCTGTCGCCAAACAGGCGGGGCGTAATGCGGTTGGGGTGATCCTGACCGGTATGGGCAACGACGGCGCGGCAGGAATGTTGGCGATGCGTCAGGCGGGGGCATGGACCCTTGCGCAAAACGAAGCAAGTTGCGTGGTGTTCGGCATGCCGCGTGAGGCCATCAATATGGGTGGTGTCTGCGAAGTGGTCGATCTTAGCCAGGTAAGCCAGCAAATGTTGGCAAAAATTAGTGCCGGACAGGCGATACGTATTTAAATCAGGAGTGTGAAATGGCGGATAAAGAACTTAAATTTTTGGTTGTGGATGACTTTTCCACCATGCGACGCATAGTGCGTAACCTGCTGAAAGAGCTGGGATTCAATAATGTTGAGGAAGCGGAAGATGGCGTCGACGCTCTCAATAAGTTGCAGGCAGGCGGTTATGGATTTGTTATCTCCGACTGGAACATGCCCAACATGGATGGCCTGGAATTGCTGAAAACGATTCGTGCGGATGGCGCGATGTCGGCATTGCCAGTGTTAATGGTGACTGCAGAAGCGAAGAAAGAGAACATCATTGCTGCGGCGCAAGCGGGGGCCAGTGGCTATGTGGTGAAGCCATTTACCGCCGCGACGCTGGAGGAAAAACTCAACAAAATCTTTGAGAAACTGGGCATGTGAGGATGCGACTATGATGCAACCATCAATCAAACCTGCTGACGAGCATTCAGCTGGCGATATCATTGCGCGCATCGGCAGCCTGACGCGTATGCTGCGCGACAGTTTGCGGGAACTGGGACTGGATCAGGCCATTGCCGAAGCGGCGGAAGCCATCCCCGATGCGCGCGATCGTTTGTACTATGTTGTGCAGATGACCGCCCAGGCTGCGGAGCGGGCGCTGAACAGTGTTGAGGCGTCACAACCGCATCAGGATCAAATGGAGAAATCAGCAAAAGCGTTAACCCAACGTTGGGATGACTGGTTTGCCGATCCGATTGACCTTGCCGATGCCCGTGAACTGGTAACAGATACGCGGCAATTTCTGGCAGATGTACCCGCACATACCAGCTTTACTAACGCGCAACTGCTGGAAATCATGATGGCGCAGGATTTTCAGGATCTCACCGGGCAGGTCATTAAGCGGATGATGGATGTCATTCAGGAGATCGAACGCCAGTTGCTGATGGTGCTGTTGGAAAACATCCCGGAACAGGAGTCGCGTCCAAAACGTGAAAACCAGAGTTTGCTTAATGGACCTCAGGTCGATACCAGCAAAGCCGGTGTGGTAGCCAGTCAGGATCAGGTGGACGATTTGTTGGATAGTCTTGGATTTTGATTTGTATTGCCTGATGTGGCGTGACCACGTCATATCAGGCGGTCTGATAAGGCGATGACGCCGCATCCGACAAACGCACACTATGCTTGATGTGTGGCAGCAAAAGCCCTAAATCCCGCCTGTTTTGCCCCTTACTCAAACCATTGAACGCTTTGCGCTCTGGCATCATTTACGCTTAATACTCTTTCCAGGATTGGCGACGTGTCTGACGAGAGCGACGACAAAACAGAAGCCCCCACACCTCACCGACTAGAAAAAGCGCGGGAAGAGGGGCAAATCCCGCGTTCCCGTGAACTGACCTCACTGCTGATTTTGCTGGTGGGCGTTAGTGTTATCTGGTTTGGCGGTGTGTCGCTGGCCCGTCGATTGTCGGGCATGCTCTCCGCTGGGCTGCATTTTGATCACAGTATTATCAAAGACCCGAATCTGATCCTCGGGCAAATTATTCTGCTGATCAGAGAAGCCATGCTGGCGCTGCTACCGCTGATTAGCGGCGTGGTGCTGGTGGCGCTCATTTCTCCGGTTATGCTGGGGGGGCTGGTATTTAGCGGAAAATCCTTGCAGCCGAAGTTTTCCAAACTCAACCCGCTACCGGGCATAAAACGGATGTTCTCGGCACAGACTGGCGCGGAGTTGCTTAAAGCAATTTTGAAAACCATCCTGGTTGGCAGCGTGACGGGGTTTTTTCTCTGGCATCACTGGCCGCAGATGATGCGCTTAATGGCCGAGTCTCCGATTACCGCCATGGGTAATGCGATGGATTTGGTAGGGCTATGCGCACTGCTGGTGGTGCTTGGTGTCATTCCAATGGTGGGATTTGACGTCTTTTTCCAAATCTTCAGCCACCTGAAAAAGCTGCGAATGTCGCGGCAGGATATTCGTGATGAGTTCAAACAAAGCGAAGGCGACCCCCATGTTAAAGGACGGATCCGTCAGATGCAGCGAGCTGCCGCACGGCGTCGGATGATGGCCGATGTGCCGAAAGCGGATGTCATTGTCAATAACCCGACCCACTATTCGGTAGCGTTGCAGTATGACGAAAACAAAATGAGCGCACCGAAAGTGGTCGCTAAAGGTGCAGGGCTGGGCGCGCTGCGCATTCGTGAAATCGGCGCTGAAAATAACGTCCCGACGCTTGAAGCGCCGCCGCTGGCGCGAGCGCTGTATCGACATGCGGAGATTGGTCAACAAATCCCGGGTCAACTGTACGCCGCGGTGGCGGAAGTGCTGGCCTGGGTCTGGCAACTGAAACGCTGGCGTCTGGCTGGTGGACAGCGCCCTGTACAACCTACTCATCTTCCGGTGCCGGAAGCCCTGGATTTTATTAACGAGAAACCGACCCATGAGTAATCTGGCCGCGATGCTGCGCCTGCCCGCAAACCTGAAATCGACACAATGGCAGATCCTTGCCGGACCGATTTTGATCCTGTTGATCTTGTCGATGATGGTGCTGCCACTGCCCGCATTCATACTCGACCTGTTGTTTACCTTCAATATTGCCTTGTCGATCATGGTGTTGCTGGTGGCGATGTTTACCCAGCGCACGCTTGAGTTTGCTGCGTTTCCGACCATTTTGTTGTTTACCACGCTGTTGCGTCTGGCACTTAACGTGGCTTCAACCCGTATCATTTTGATGGAAGGGCATACCGGCGCAGCGGCGGCAGGGAAGGTGGTTGAAGCGTTCGGTCACTTCCTCGTTGGTGGCAATTTCGCTATCGGTATCGTGGTGTTTGTCATTCTCGTGATCATCAACTTTATGGTCATTACCAAAGGTGCCGGGCGTATCGCAGAAGTGGGTGCGCGCTTTGTTCTCGATGGTATGCCGGGTAAGCAGATGGCGATTGACGCCGACCTTAACGCCGGATTGATTGGTGAAGATGAGGCGAAAAAACGCCGCTCCGAAGTGACTCAGGAAGCCGATTTTTACGGCTCAATGGACGGGGCAAGTAAGTTTGTTCGCGGCGATGCCATCGCCGGGATCCTCATCATGGTCATTAACGTTGTCGGCGGGTTGCTGGTCGGCGTGCTGCAACATGGCATGAGCATGGGACACGCGGCGGAAAGTTATACGCTATTGACCATTGGTGACGGTCTGGTGGCACAAATCCCGGCGCTGGTGATTTCTACCGCCGCGGGGGTCATTGTTACGCGTGTCAGCACCGATCAGGATGTTGGCGAGCAGATGGTGAATCAGCTTTTCAGTAACCCAAGTGTTATGTTGTTAAGCGCCGCCGTGCTCGGTTTACTCGGCCTGGTGCCTGGAATGCCGAACCTGGTATTTTTGCTGTTCACTGCCGGATTGCTGGGGCTGGCCTGGTGGATCCGTGGACGCGAACAAAAAGCGCCTGCCGAACCAAAACCGGTAAAAATGGCAGAGAATAATACCGTTGTCGAAGCGACGTGGAACGATGTACAACTGGAAGATTCTCTGGGAATGGAAGTGGGTTATCGACTGATCCCGATGGTCGATTTCCAGCAGGATGGTGAGTTGTTGGGCCGTATACGCAGTATTCGCAAGAAATTTGCCCAGGAGATGGGATTTCTGCCGCCAGTGGTGCACATTCGCGACAATATGGATCTGCAACCTGCCCGCTATCGCATTTTGATGAAAGGCGTGGAGATAGGCAGTGGTGATGCTTATCCGGGGCGTTGGTTGGCGATTAATCCTGGAACCGCTGCCGGGACGTTACCTGGTGAGGCGACCATCGATCCGGCATTTGGCCTGAATGCTATCTGGATTGAAAGTGCGCTAAAAGAACAGGCGCAGATTCAGGGGTACACCGTGGTTGAGGCCAGCACGGTGGTAGCAACGCATCTTAACCACCTCATTAGCCAGCATGCCGCAGAGCTGTTTGGTCGTCAGGAGGCGCAACAGCTGCTGGATCGCGTCGCCCAAGAGATGCCAAAGCTGACGGAAGATCTCGTTCCTGGCGTCGTCACGCTCACCACACTGCATAAAGTGCTGCAAAATCTGCTCGATGAAAAAGTACCGATTCGCGATATGCGCACCATTCTCGAAACGCTGGCGGAACATGCACCCATCCAAAGTGATCCACATGAATTAACCGCCGTCGTGCGCGTGGCGTTGGGACGGGCGATTACCCAGCAGTGGTTTCCTGGCAAAGATGAAGTCCATGTTATTGGCCTCGATACACCGCTGGAACGTTTGTTACTACAGGCGCTGCAGGGCGGGGGCGGACTGGAGCCAGGGTTGGCGGATCGTTTACTGGCGCAAACTCAGGAAGCGCTATCCCGTCAGGAGATGTTGGGTGCGCCGCCAGTATTGTTGGTGAACCACGCGCTACGACCATTATTGTCTCGCTTTCTGCGCCGCAGCTTGCCGCAGTTAGTGGTGCTGTCGAATCTGGAACTATCAGATAACCGACATATCCGTATGACGGCGACGATTGGCGGCAAATAATGAGAGCCTTATTAGCAATATTATTGTTTCCGCTGCTGGTGCAAGCCGCCGGGGAGGGGATGTGGCAGGCAAGTAGTGTCGGAATTACGCTAAATCATCGCGGTGAGTCGATGTCGTCTGCGCCTCTTTCTACGCGACAACCTGCTTCAGGATTGATGACGCTGGTGGCGTGGCGTTATCAGCTTATCGGCCCGACACCTGCAGGACTGCGGGTTCGCTTGTGTTCGCAATCTCGTTGTGTCGAATTAGAGGGGCAGAGCGGAACCACCGTGGCCTTTTCCGGTATAGCGGCAGCAGAACCGTTGCGCTTTATCTGGGAAGTGCCTGGCGGTGGGCGGTTAATTCCACCGCTAAAGGTACAACGTAATGAAGTGATTGTGAATTATCGCTGAAGGACAAAAAAATTACGCGCTCGCGAGTATGTTTAATAACTCAGTGAAAAAGGCTCGATGTCTTGTTGCAATTATTTATCAGGAATAGCTTGCAACAAAACATGCCAAAAAGATGTGAATTATCCTCTTGTCAAAGGGCTTGGATAAAAATCTTCAGAGTTACGGTATAGCTGCAACTGGCGAGTTCGCGTATTGGTCTGTATGATCATACATGATAGCCATTCTGATTCAGAATAAGGGTCACTTAAATCCTGAATATCCTCATTTGAAAGGATTAATTCACATTCTTTGTCCCTAAAATCCAGCCAGGCTCGCTGTGATTTTTTAAGCAAGTTAAGTTGTTCGGTATCAGGTTTTTTTGCACCTGTGCGTGGCACTTGTTCTATATAACGATAAGCTTCACCATAAGCTTTATTTAATTGCGCATCGACGAGATTGTATTCTTGTCGCAGACATGATTTGATCACGTTAATGTCAGTATCATCATCTGAATTTTTTTGCCAACAATCTTTGATGGCTGAAATGTCATGGTCGTTTACTATAACCGTATCTTCTGCGTAAGCCTGGCAAGAGATAATGCCTAATGTTAATACAAGAAATTTAAACACTGCGGTATTCCTTAAATTGAACCGTTATCGTTTTCCTGGGCCTGGATATTACGCTTCTGGCCTCTTACTCAACAGTGAGAAAACGATGGCATGTCCGTTTTCAGAATACATTTAGATGGCAATAAAAAAGCCTGATCGGCTAACCCTGATCAGGCTTCACTCTCACGAAAAATCGATTACATACGCTCTACAGTCTCAATACCCAGCGTATCCAGACCCAGCTTCAGCGTCTTCGCCGTCAGTTGTGCCAGTTTTAGACGGCTGTTACGCACTTCTTCGTTTTCTGCGCTGAGGATCGGGCAGTGCTCGTAGAAGCCAGAGAACAGACCGGCCAGATCGTACAGGTAAGCACACATTACATGCGGCGTGCCTTCACGGGCAACCACGGTGAGGGTTTCTTCAAACTGCAGCAGGCGAGCAGCCAGTTGCGCTTCACGATCTTCACGGATGATAACCGGAGCTGCAGCCAGTTGCTCTTCGTCAATTTCTGCTTTACGGAACACGGACAATACACGCGTGTATGCATACTGCATGTATGGCGCGGTATTACCCTCAAACGCCAGCATGTTGTCCCAGTCGAAGATGTAGTCGGTGGTGCGGTTTTTGGAGAGATCCGCATATTTCACCGCACCAATACCAACCGCGTTAGCCAGTTTTTCCAGCTCGTCGGCTGGCATATCCGGGTTCTTTTCTGCCACCAGACGGCGTGCACGTTCCAGGGCTTCATCCAGCAGATCGGCCAGTTTCACTGTACCACCCGCGCGGGTTTTGAACGGTTTGCCGTCTTTACCCAGCATCATGCCGAACATGTGGTGTTCCAGCGGTACGGATTCCGGTACATAGCCTGCTTTACGGACGATCGCCCATGCCTGCATCAGGTGTTGATGCTGACGGGAGTCGATGTAATACAGCACGCGATCGGCATGCAGTGTTTCATAACGATATTTCGCACAGGCGATATCAGTGGTGGTGTAGAGATAGCCGCCATCTTTCTTCTGAATGATCACGCCCATCGGTTCGCCTTCCTTGTTTTTAAACTCATCAAGGAATACGACGGTCGCCCCTTCGCTTTCTACTGCCAGACCTTTGGCTTTGAGATCCGCCACAATTCCTGGCAGCATTGGGTTGTAGAGGCTTTCGCCCATCACGTCATCACGGGTCAGCGTCACGTTGAGACGATCGTAAGTGATCTGGTTCTGCGTCATGGTGATGTCGACCAGTTTGCGCCACATCTCGCGGAAATATGCGTCACCGCTTTGCAGTTTTACCACGTAGTTACGTGCACGCTCGGCAAACTCTTCATCTTCGTCGTAATGCTTTTTCGCATCGCGGTAGAAACCTTCAAGGTCAGCCAGCTCCATTTCACCGGCGTTTTCCTGCTGCTGCTTTTCCAGCCATGCAATCAGCATACCGAACTGAGTGCCCCAGTCGCCGACGTGGTTTGCGCGAATCACTTTGTGACCGAGGAACTCCAGAGTACGCACTGCTGCGTCACCAATAATGGTAGAGCGCAGGTGACCGACGTGCATCTCTTTCGCCACGTTTGGCGCAGAGTAGTCAACCACAATGGTCTGTTTTTCTGGCGTAGCAACACCGAGACGATCGGACGCCAGCGCCTGCTGAACATGTTCAGCCAGGAATGCCGGATCAAGGAAAATGTTGATAAAGCCTGGACCGGCGATCTCAACTTTGCTGGCGATACCGTTAAGATCCAGATGAGTCAGCACCTGCTCTGCTAATTGTCGCGGTGCCATACCCAGTTTTTTAGCAACTGCCATCATGCCGTTAGCCTGATAGTCGCCGAACTGAACTTTTGCTGACTGACGAACCTGCGGTTCGCAATCCGCGGGCGCCCCTGCCGCAATCATGGCCTGACGGACTTTTTCTGAGAGAAGAGCCTGAATATTCACCGGAATACCTTACATTGATGAAGCGAGCAAAAATTGCCCGCACCAGTTAAAGAAATTAGGGCGGGAGTATACTGCAAATGGCTGTTTTCGTCAGCAACGTGCGCGTGGCGTATTGCCGTTTTCACTATTGCATCAGAAGCGGCGTGAAATCAGCGGTTGGTTGGCACAGGGCAACAGGGTAAATTAACGCTTTTACTGAAAGACGAAGAGTGATTATGGCGAACTGGCAATCTATCGACGAGCTGCAGGATATTGCATCGGATTTACCGCGATTTACCCACGCATTAGATGAACTTTCCCGCCGTCTGGGGTTAAATATCACTCCGCTGACTGCCGATCACATTTCTTTGCGTTGCCATCAAAACGCCACTGCTGAACGCTGGCGTCGCGGGTTTGAACAGTGTGGCGAGCTTTTGTCAGAAAATATGATCAATGGCAGACCGATTTGTCTGTTTAAATTGCATGAACCGGTACAGGTTGCTCACTGGCAGTTTTCTATTGTGGAGCTACCGTGGCCCGGGGAAAAACGTTACCCACACGAAGGTTGGGAACATATTGAAATCGTTCTGCCGGGTGATCCAGAAACGCTGAATGCCCGTGCGCTGGCATTGCTTTCTGATGAAGGACTCAGCCTACCGGGGATCTCAGTGAAAACCAGTTCGCCAAAAGGTGAGCATGAGCGATTACCGAATCCGACGCTGGCGGTCACCGATGGCAAAACAACTATTAAGTTTCATCCGTGGTCCATTGAAGAGATCGTTGCCAGCGAGCAGTCGGCGTAATTAAGGAGTAAAAATGGCATTACTGGAAATTTGCTGTTACAGCATGGAATGCGCACTAACGGCGCAGCAAAACGGCGCAGACAGAGTTGAATTATGCGCAGCCCCAAAAGAGGGGGGCTTAACGCCGTCGTTGGGTGTACTGAAATCCGTGCGCCAGTGGGTGACGATCCCTGTGCATCCGATTATCCGCCCACGCGGTGGTGATTTTTGCTACAGCGACGGTGAGTTTGCCGCCATTCTTGAGGATGTGCGCACGGTCCGCGAATTAGGTTTTCCTGGACTGGTGACGGGCGTGCTCGATGTTGACGGGAATGTCGATATGCCACGAATGGAAAAAATAATGGCTGCTGCCGGTCCGCTGGCAGTGACTTTTCATCGCGCCTTTGATATGTGCGCTAACCCTCTAAATACACTCAATAATCTTGCGGAATTGGGCATTACCCGGGTACTGACATCAGGGCAAAAATCAGACGCACTGCAAGGTTTATCAAAAATTATGGAACTTATTGCCCATCGTGATGCTCCAATCATTATGGCCGGAGCAGGAGTCCGTGCAGAAAACCTGCACCACTTCCTCGATGCCGGAGTGCTGGAAGTCCATAGCTCCGCGGGAGCGTGGCAAGCCTCACCGATGCGTTATCGTAATCAAGGATTGTCCATGTCATCAGATGCACACGCGGACGAGTATTTGCGTTATGTCGTAGACGGGGCGGCGGTTGCTGAAATGAAAGGAATCATTGAACGCCATCAGGCCAAATGATTTTTACCGTTGCATCATGTCGCCCAATATGATGCTTGCTCGTACCAGGCCCCTGCAATTTCAACAGGGGCCTTTTTTTATCCCTGAATAGTATAAAAAATGAACGATTACCGCGATCTGTTGAGTGGGTGACAGTGCACATAGCGTTGTGCTAAAAATATTCTATATATTCACATTAATTATGTGATTTAAATTGCTAAAACTGACAAATATATATTCTAAATAACAACTGGATTATTCCTTAGCAATTAATGATTACATTGTAATAAATCATATTCTTTAGCGATTATTTCAGGCAGTGTTGTGCCGAATTAAGCAAGTAGTCAATTCGTTGTATATTTATTTATACAATGATTTCGGTGTTCTGGAATTTAATTAGAGGAATCTATGCGAGGGAAAAAACGCATTGGGTTATTGTTTTTGCTGATAGCGGTTGTGGTTGGTGGTGGCGGGTTCTTGCTGGCGCAAAAAGCCTTACATAAAACGTCGGATACAGCATTTTGCCTTTCCTGCCACTCGATGAGTAAACCTTTTGAGGAATATCAGGGAACTGTCCACTTTTCGAACCAGAAAGGGATACGTGCGGAATGTGCCGATTGCCATATTCCAAAGTCAGGGATGGATTATTTATTCGCTAAATTAAAAGCATCTAAAGATATTTATCATGAATTTGTTAGCGGCAAAATAGACAGTGACGATAAGTTCGAAACTCATCGCCAGGAAATGGCCGAAACAGTATGGAAAGAATTAAAAGCAACTGACTCTGCAACGTGCCGTAGTTGCCATTCTTTTGATGCCATGGATATTGCCTCGCAAAGTGAATCTGCGCAGAAAATGCATAACAAAGCACAAAAGGGCGGCGAAACCTGTATCGATTGTCATAAAGGCATTGCCCATTTTCCGCCAGAAATAAAAATGGATGACAACGCGGCGCATGAGCTGGAAAGTCAGGCCGCTACTTCAGTGACTAATGGCGCACATATTTATCCTTTCAAAACTTCTCGCATAGGCGAGCTGGCTACCGTGAATCCTGGTACCGATCTCACCGTCGTTGATGCCAGTGGCAAACAGCCGATCGTTCTGTTGCAGGGTTATCAAATGCAGGGCAGTGAAAACACGCTCTACCTGGCGGCAGGTCAACGGCTGGCGCTAGGCACATTAAGTGAAGAAGGTATCAAGGCGCTCACGGTAAACGGGGAATGGCAGGCTGACGAATACGGCAATCAATGGCGTCAGGCGTCTTTACAGGGTGCGCTTACCGATCCCGCATTAGCGGACCGTAAACCGCTATGGCAATACGCTGAAAAACTTGACGATACCTATTGCGCTGGTTGTCATGCCCCTATTGCCGCCGACCATTACACCGTCAATGCGTGGCCGTCCATTGCCAAAGGAATGGGGGCACGAACCAGCATGAGCGAAAACGAACTGGACATTTTAACGCGGTATTTCCAGTACAACGCCAAAGATATTACCGAGAAACAGTGATCCTCGTTGATCAGGGAGGAAGTTATGACATTAACAAGACGTGAATTTATTAAACACAGCGGTATTGCCGCTGGAGCGCTGGTGGTGACATCGGCAGCACCGCTACCCGCATGGGCAGAAGAGAAGGGCGGTAAAATCCTCACCGCGGGACGTTGGGGAGCGATGAACGTAGAAGTGAAGGACGGCAAGATTGTTTCTTCGACAGGCGCGCTGGCGAAAACCATACCGAACTCCTTACAGTCTACGGCGGCGGATCAGGTACACACCACGGCGCGTATTCAGCATCCGATGGTGAGAAAAAGCTATCTCGATAATCCACTGCAACCGGCGAAAGGTCGTGGCGAAGATACCTATGTACAGGTGAGCTGGGAGCAAGCATTAAAACTGATTCACACGATCGCATTCGCAAAGCTAACGGACCATCGGCTATTTTTGCCGGATCATACGGCTGGCGCTCTTCTGGCGTGTTGCATAAAGCGCAAACCTTACTGCAACGTTATATGAACCTGGCGGGCGGTTATTCCGGGCATAGCGGCGATTATTCAACCGGGGCGGCACAGGTGATCATGCCGCATGTGGTCGGTTCTGTAGAGGTGTATGAACAGCAGACCTCCTGGCCGCTGATTCTGGAAAACAGCCAGGTTGTGGTGCTGTGGGGGATGAACCCGCTAAATACCTTAAAAATTGCCTGGAGCAGTACCGATGAGCAAGGGCTGGAATACTTCCATCAGCTGAAAAAATCTGGCAAACCAGTGATTGCCATTGATCCTATCCGCTCCGAAACCATCGAATTCTTTGGCGATAATGCCACCTGGATCGCGCCGAATATGGGCACCGACGTGGCACTGATGTTAGGGATTGCGCATACCCTGATGACACAAGGCAAACACGATAAAGTGTTCCTTGAAAAATACACCACCGGGTATCCGCAGTTTGAAGAATATCTGACAGGTAAGAGCGACAATACTCCGAAGAGCGCGGCCTGGGCGGCGGAAATTACTGGCGTACCGGAAGCGCAGATAGTCAAACTCGCAGAACTGATGGCGGCGAATCGCACAATGCTGATGGCAGGCTGGGGAATTCAGCGCCAGCAATATGGTGAACAGAAACACTGGATGCTGGTGACGCTGGCGGCGATGTTAGGGCAGATTGGTACACCGGGCGGCGGTTTTGGTTTCTCTTATCATTACTCCAACGGTGGCAACCCGACGCGTGTTGGCGGCGTGCTGCCGGAAATGTCTGCGGCGATTGCCGGACAGGCCAGCGAGGCCGCTGATGATGGCGGAATGACGGCGATTCCTGTTGCCCGTATCGTCGATGCGCTGGAAAATCCTGGCGGCAAATATCAGCATAACGGTAAAGAACAAACGTATCCGAATATCAAAATGATCTGGTGGGCGGGTGGCGGTAACTTTACCCATCACCAGGATACTAATCGTCTGATCAAAGCATGGCAGAAACCGGAGATGATCGTCGTTTCTGAATGCTACTGGACCGCAGCTGCTAAACATGCAGATATCGTATTACCGATCACCACATCGTTTGAGCGCAATGACTTGACGATGACCGGTGATTACAGCAACCAGCATATTGTACCGATGAAGCAGGCTGTTGCTCCGCAATTTGAAGCGCGAAACGATTTTGACGTGTTTGCCGAACTTGCGGAATTACTGAAACCTGGCGGAAAAGAGATCTATACCGAAGGTAAAGATGAAATGGCGTGGCTGAAATTTTTCTATGATGCCGCTCAGAAAGGTGCCCGTGCGCAACGCGTCACTATGCCAATGTTTAATGCCTTCTGGCAGCAAAATAAACTGATCGAAATGCGCCGCAGCGAGAAGAACGAACAGTACGTTCGTTATGCTGATTTCCGCGCCGATCCGGTGAAAAATGCGCTGGGTACGCCAAGCGGCAAAATTGAGATTTACTCCAAAACGCTGGAAAAATTTGGCTATAAGGATTGCCCGGCACACCCGACCTGGCTTGCGCCTGATGAGTGGAAGGGTACCGCCGACGAGAAGCAGTTACAGCTTCTGACCGCACATCCGGCACACCGTTTACACAGTCAGCTTAACTATGCGGAACTCCGTAATAAATATGCGGTTGCCGATCGTGAACCGATCACTATTCACACCGAAGATGCTGCACGCTTTGGTATTGCGAATGGCGATCTGGTGCGTGTCTGGAACAAACGTGGTCAGATTTTGACAGGCGCGGTGGTGACTGACGGGATCAAAAAAGGCGTGGTATGCGTGCATGAAGGTGCATGGCCAGATCTGGAAAATGGCTTGTGTAAAAACGGCAGTGCGAACGTGTTAACGGCGGATATCCCCAGCTCGCAGCTGGCAAATGCCTGTGCCGGTAACTCTGCGCTGGTGTATATCGAAAAATATACGGGTAACGCACCGAAGTTAACGGCGTTTGATCAGCCAGCTGTTCAGGCATAAGACGTGAAAAGCGCCCGGAAACGGGCGCTGAGGTTATGCAAACATAAAGCTGCCCGATGCGCTATGCTTATCAGGCCTTGTATTATCCCTCCAGTGCAGAGAAAATCGGCCAGTTTTCTCT
>OBZF01000674.1_pt1 | contig 15078 bp, 15 predicted proteins | sample 1495521 | NCBI WGS metagenome assembly OBZF01 (sample SAMEA2580234, study PRJEB22360) | human gut metagenome | biome: human gut; feature: human-associated habitat; material: faeces | place: Denmark | collected 2008/2010 | reverse complement strand
TTACGCTACCATGCTGATAATCAACACAATAATAAGCCCAACCACGGAGTTGACCAGCTCCAGCAGACCCCAGGTTTTCAACGTGTCTTTTACTGACAGGTCAAAGTAACCTTTGAACAACCAGAAAGATGCATCGTTAATGTGGGTGAGGGTGTTGGAACCCGCAGCCGTCGCCAGTACCAGCAGCGCCGGATTCACGCCAACCAGCTGACCAGTTGCTGGATCAAGGATTGCAGCACTGATAATCCCGGCGGCGGTCATCGCCGAAACGACACCCTGACCCGTCGCCAGACGAATTAGCACAGTGATCAGCCATGCCATGATGTAGGGCGAGATATTGCCGTGGGACATCAACATGCCGATGGTGTCGCCAATGCCGGTGTCGATGATGGTCTGCTTCAGCACGCCACCCGCACCGATGATCAGAATCACCATTGCAATGCTCTTCACCGCGCTTTCAAAAGCGTTCATCACCCACTGCATGTCATGACCACGTGCGGTGCCAAAGAGTACGAATGCAACCACCATCGCAATAAACATTGCAATCGGCGAGGAACCGATAAAGTTAACCACTTCCCAGGCAGGGGTATCTTTTACCAGCCAGATATTGGCGATGGTGGTAGAGATCATAATGATCGCCGGGATCAGCGGCACCAGAATCGAAACGCCGAAAGAGGGCAGATTATTCATATCTACCGGTTGATCTGCTTTCAGGAATGATGGCGTTGGGCGCTCAAGATTGCCGAGGAACTTCGGCAGGATCAGACCTGCGCAGATTACACTTGGGATCGTCACCAGTACGCCATAGATATAAACCATCCCCATATCCGCGCCATAAGCATTCACCAGCGCCACCGGATCCCGGCGGGGTGGTGGCAGCTGCTACTGCCGGGATCGCCAGTTTCAGGAACGGAATTTTAGCTTCGGCGGCAATAACAATAACCAGCGGCGCTAACATGATAAAGGCCACTTCATAGAACATCGCCAGACCAAAAATCAGGCCGATGATAATCACCGACAGCTGTACATAGCGCAGACCGAGACGCGCCAGCAGCGTATGTGCTATCTGGTGAGCCGCGCCGGAGTCGACCATCAATTTACCGATGACCGCACCGAACACCACGATGATAGCCAGTTCCCCCAGCGTGTTGCCGAAGCCCGCTTTCATGGTGTGCAGCAGCGACATCAAATCCATGCCCGCCAGCATCCCGACGGACAGCGCCGCCACCAACAAAGCCACCATTGAATTGATTTTGAACTTCAAATTCAGTACCAGCATCAGGCCAATGCCGAATACCACCCAGAGAATGTTAAGCACATGCATAACGTTTTACCTTACCTGGTTGAACCGTTGTTATTTTGGGCGACATGTTATGTAAATTGGTCAACCATTGTTGCGATGAATGTCACATCCTCTGATCAATAACCATCGATTACCCTTTGCTGCAATTTGCAGCAACAACCATGAGAGTGAAATTCTTGTGATGTGGTTAACCAATTTCAGAATTCGGGTTGACATGTCTTACCAAAAGGTAGAACTTATACGCCATCTCATCCGATACAACGCCACGGCTGCGGTCTGGTTGTTCATCCGGATACCTAAACAACTCCAGGGTTCCGCGTCTCTTTGCTGTGGAACCCACTATGTGAAAGAGGAAAAATCATGGAACAGACCTGGCGCTGGTACGGCCCAAACGATCCGGTTTCTTTAGCTGATGTCCGTCAGGCGGGCGCAACTGGCGTGGTTACCGCGCTGCACCATATCCCGAACGGCGAAGTATGGTCCGTAGAAGAGATCCTCAAACGCAAGGCGATCGTTGAAGACGCAGGCCTGGTGTGGTCTGTCGTAGAAAGCGTACCAATTCACGAAGATATCAAAACCCACACTGGCAACTATGAGCAGTGGATCGCTAACTATCAGCAGACTCTGCGCAACCTGGCGCAGTGCGGCATTCGCACCGTGTGCTACAACTTCATGCCGGTGCTCGACTGGACCCGTACTGACCTCGAATACGTGCTGCCAGACGGCTCCAAAGCGCTGCGCTTCGACCAGATCGAATTCGCTGCATTCGAAATGCATATCCTGAAACGTCCAGGCGCGGAAGCGGATTACACCGAAGAAGAAATTGCTCAGGCTGCTGTTCGCTTCGCCACTATGAGCGACGAAGACAAAGCGCGTCTGACCCGTAACATCATTGCTGGTCTTCCGGGCGCGGAAGAAGGCTACACCCTCGACCAGTTCCGTAAACACCTGGAGCTGTACAAAGATATCGACAAAGCGAAGCTGCGCGAAAACTTTGCCGTCTTCCTGAAAGCGATTATTCCAGTTGCTGAAGAAGTCGGCGTGCGTATGGCTGTTCACCCGGACGATCCGCCGCGCCCGATCCTCGGCCTGCCGCGCATTGTTTCCACCATTGAAGATATGCAGTGGATGGTTGATACCGTAAACAGCATGGCAAACGGTTTTACCATGTGCACCGGTTCCTACGGCGTGCGTGCTGACAACGATCTGGTTGATATGATCAAGCAGTTCGGTCCGCGTATTTACTTCACCCATCTGCGCTCCACCATGCGTGAAGATAACCCGAAAACCTTCCACGAAGCGGCGCACCTGAACGGTGACGTTGATATGTACGAAGTGGTGAAAGCGATTGTTGAAGAAGAACACCGTCGTAAAGCGGAAGGCAAAGAAGACCTGATCCCGATGCGTCCGGACCACGGTCATCAGATGCTGGACGACCTGAAGAAGAAAACCAACCCAGGTTACTCCGCAATTGGTCGTCTGAAAGGCCTGGCCGAAGTTCGCGGTGTCGAACTGGCGATCCAGCGCGCTTTCTTTAGCCGTTAATATCCACCGGCATGGCTGCGCGCCGTGCCGGTTCCTTCTTCCTTGCCGTCACTCTCTGAAGACGGATTCTGGAGTTTACGATGACTACTATTGTTGACAGCAATCTGCCGGTTGCCCGCCCGTCATGGGATCATTCTCGTCTGGAATCACGCATTGTGCATCTCGGTTGCGGGGCGTTTCACCGCGCGCACCAGGCGCTGTATACCCATCATCTGCTGGAAAGCACCGACAGCGACTGGGGCATCTGCGAAGTTAACCTGATGCCAGGCAACGACCGCGTGCTGATCGAAAACCTGAAAAAACAGCAACTGCTGTACACCGTAGCGGAAAAAGGCGCAGAGAGCACCGAGCTGAAAATTATCGGTTCGATGAAAGAAGCGCTGCATCCGGAAATCGATGGCTGCGAAGGTATTCTCAACGCGATGGCGCGTCCGCAAACGGCGATTGTCTCTCTAACGGTCACGGAAAAAGGCTACTGCGCTGATGCGGCAAGCGGTCAACTGGATCTCAATAACCCGCTGATCAAGCACGATCTGGAAAACCCGACTGCGCCGAAGTCCGCGATTGGTTACATCGTCGAAGCCTTGCGTCTGCGTCGTGAAAAAGGGTTGAAAGCGTTTACGGTGATGTCCTGCGATAACGTGCGTGAAAACGGACATGTGGCGAAGGTCGCGGTACTGGGGCTGGCTCAGGCGCGTGACCCGCAGCTGGCGGCATGGATTGAAGAAAATGTCACCTTCCCGTGCACCATGGTTGACCGCATCGTTCCGGCGGCGACGCCAGAAACCTTACAGGAAATTGCTGACCAGCTGGGTGTTTACGACCCGTGCGCCATTGCCTGCGAACCGTTCCGTCAGTGGGTGATTGAAGATAACTTCGTTAATGGTCGCCCGGACTGGGATAAAGTGGGCGCACAGTTCGTTGCAGACGTTGTGCCGTTCGAAATGATGAAGCTGCGTATGCTGAACGGCAGCCACTCTTTTCTGGGGGACCTCGGTTACCTCGGCGGCTATGAAACCATTGCCGACACCATGACTAACCCGGCTTATCGCAAAGCGGCCTTTGCCCTGATGATGCAGGAACAAGCGCCAACGCTGTCGATGCCGGAAGGTACAGACCTGAACGCCTATGCGACGCTGCTGATCGAGCGTTTCAGCAACCCGTCTCTGCGTCACCGTACCTGGCAGATTGCGATGGACGGCAGCCAGAAGTTACCGCAGCGTCTGCTGGACCCGGTGCGTCTGCACCTGCAAAACGGCGGCAGCTGGCGTCACCTGGCGCTGGGCGTGGCTGGCTGGATGCGTTACACCCAGGGCGTGGATGAGCAGGGTAATGCCATTGACGTGGTCGACCCGATGCTGGCGGAGTTCCAGAAGATCAACGCGCAGTATCAGGGCGCAGACCGCGTGAAAGCGCTGCTGGGCCTGAGCGGTATTTTTGCCGATGATCTGCCGCAGAATGCCGACTTTGTTGGCGCAGTGACGGCGGCATATCAGCAGCTGTGCGAACGCGGTGCGCGCGAGTGTGTGGCTGCGCTGTAACTAACTGATTACCCTACAGACTTACTGGTCAATCAAACTGATATTTGGTTGACCAGTTTTCGTTTTTTTGCCCACCTGTACGTGCCAACTTCCAGTGCTAATGGTATAGTTTGAGATTAACGGGGGCCGTAAAATTGCCCGTTGTAGGCCGGATAAGGCGTTCACGCCGCATCCGGCAAAAATTTGATTAACCGCACCTAACGGACACAACACCATGAAATCTGCCACCTCTGCGCAAAGACCTTACCAGGAAGTCGGGGCGATGATCCGCGATCTGATCATAAAGACGCCGTACAACCCTGGCGAACGGCTGCCGCCGGAGCGTGAAATTGCAGAAATGCTTGATGTCACGCGGACGGTGGTACGTGAAGCGCTGATCATGCTGGAGATCAAAGGGCTGGTGGAAGTGCGCCGGGGTGCCGGTATCTATGTTCTTGATAGCTCAGGCAGCCACAACACAGACAGTCCGGATGCCAACGTCTGCAATGATGCGGGTCCTTTTGAGCTGTTACAGGCGCGTCAGTTACTGGAAAGTAACATCGCCGAGTTTGCCGCCCTGCAGGCTACCCGCGAAGATATCGTCAAAATGCGTCAGGCATTGCAACTGGAAGAGCGTGAACTGGCTTCCAGTGCGCCGGGCAGCAGCGAAAGCGGTGACATGCAGTTCCATCTCGCTATTGCCGAAGCAACGCATAACAGCATGCTGGTGGAGCTGTTCCGTCAGTCCTGGCAGTGGCGGGAAAACAACCCAATGTGGATCCAGTTGCACAGCCATCTGGATGACAGCCTGTATCGCAAAGAGTGGTTGGGCGATCACAAACAGATCCTCGCCGCGTTAATCAAAAAAGATGCCCGAGCGGCGAAGCTGGCAATGTGGCAGCATCTGGAAAACGTTAAGCAACGTCTGCTGGAATTCTCGAACGTTGACGATATTTATTTTGACGGCTATCTGTTTGATTCATGGCCGCTGGATAAAGTCGACGCCTGACTTATTATAATAAGCGCAAGGGTAAACGTTCCTTGCGCTTTCTTAAATTAAGAAGTCGCAATGAGTATTACTTTGTAAATTGCAGGGTATTGTTTAAATATCTGTATAACCTGAATATTAGTACTCATTCTTCTCAGTGGCTATTTACCAATATAATTCCATTCACCATTTTTTAATTCAAACAGTTCTGGAAGAGATGACGGTTGCAGAGTCATGCGTTTGAGTGGCGCATCTTCATCACCGGGGATAACGTTATATCCCATTTTTGCATGGATCTCCGCGGTACCGGGATAGGCTTCTATACCAATTATTGGGTCATTTCCCATTCCAATATTAGCATTAAGTAATGCGGCAAGGGCGAATCCGGAAGAATTTGCTACCCCTGAGACAGTTATTATCTGATCAATATAGATATCAATTCTTGGCTGCTCATTGGTCCATCTTTTTGCCTGAGAAACTGGAAGGGTTGAAATATATCCTATCGTGGTTCCGGCGTAACCTGGAACATTGCAACCAGGGCCTAATGTTATTTCATGAACTGTATAGTCCTCAACAGGATCGAAAGGGCTCTTCATAAATAAATTTAGCCGTAAACCTTCTGCTAATTCTGTAGCAGCATGCGCCTTTTTACATATACCACCATATATTTCGTCTAAAGCTGAGGTGATTTTCAAGTTTCGATAGAGCATACGTCCTGTTGTTGTAATACCATCGGATTCTCTGCATGCTTCTGTCACATAATTAAATGGCCAGGACTCTTTACTAATATCAAGTTTTCTAATTTCGACAACGCTTTTTCCATCGTAATTATGGTTATTGCCACGAGCAAGAGGCAGAAGATAGATATTTTCCGTATCCAGGCGAGCTCGTTCATATTTACGTGTTAACTCATTGTCGACTTTTGGGTGATGAAGGAAGTGATTATCTGTAATAATTTGACTCTGAAGGGCATTGCTTAATGGCATAGACATAATAGTTACCTTTTAGGAGTATTTCACTGATGTTTAGAAAAATAGATAAATTTTTCTGTAGTAAAAAGAGAAGTAAACAAATGACATGCATGTTTCTGTTGTAGTGATATCAACTCTACACGGTGATATTAAAGGGTAGGAAACACTCTAAAGTATCAAAAAACGCTCATTTGAAATTATTTTCATGCAATTAAAAAGCATATCTTATTACTAATTGGAATTTGATGTTGCTATATTGATGTCTATATTAATAATGCCTGTGAATGGTATTTTTGATGTATTTGATATGTTATCAATTTATATTATTTACAAACTAATTGTTTCAAATAATACATGGCTGATTATGCGGAAATAAATAATTTCCCACCGGAATTAAGTAGCAGCGGTGACAAGTATTTTCATCTACGTAACTATTCGGAATATTCAGAATATACTAGCGGTTTTTTTTTGAGTTTGATGATTTTTATCAAATCATGACTTTTTTCCTGAAAAGTCAGTAGATATTCATAGGCAAGTAAGGTTTTATACTTTGCTGACAGGATTCAGGCCTGTCTCAGACTGACATGGATGTAATGAACAAAAGGGAATGGCTATGGAAAATGAGCATCAATACAGTGGTGCCCGGTGTTCAGGGCAAGCCGCATATGTTGCTAAACGTCAGGAGTGCGCAAAATGATGCGCCAATCACTTCAGGCTGTTTTACCTGAAATTTCAGGCAATAAAACGTCATTGCTGCGTAAATCGGTATGCAGCGATCTCCTCACTCTTTTTAATTCTCCTCATTCGGCATTACCGTCATTACTTGTTTCAGGCATGCCAGAGTGGCAAGTGCATAACCAGAGCGACAAACATCTCCAGAGCTGGTATTGCCGTCAGCTGCGTTCTGCACTGTTATTTCATGAGCCACGGATTGCGGCGTTGCAGGTTAATTTTAAAGAAGCGTACTGCCACACTCTGGCGATCAGCCTTGAGATAATGCTGTACCACGACGGTGAACCGCTAACGTTTGATCTGGTCTGGGATAATGGCGGTTGGTGTAGTGCGATGCTGGAGAATGTCAGCTAAGCACAATCTCCAGCTCGCGCAGTTCACGCCAGAAGCGTTCGGCAACTGGATTCATGCGGGTATTCATTCGGTATGCATAGGCCTGAATCGGGATCACCAGTTCGTCCCGATTCAGTACAACGAGCTTCCCGCTGCGAATTTCTTGTTGGATGGCGTACTCCGGCAGCCAGGCAATCCCACAGCCGTCGAGGGCAACCTGCTTTAAAAGCTCGCTCATCGAAGAGACAAAAAAGGTGCTGAAACTTAACTCACTGTGGCGCGTCAGGGTGCGATTAATCAATCGCCCCATGTAGGAGTTGCGGCTGTAATTCAGTAACGGAAAGTGTGGCTGCGCGAGGTTAAAAAGTGCTTCTCCGTGTTCGTCACTGGCGCAGACAGGGAACAATTGAGATTCAAATAAGCGAATGTGGTCAAACGGCGCTTCCAGCAAATCTTCGTCGTGAAAGGAAAAAATACAGTCACTTTGCCCTTCACGCAGTTTATCGACCGCTTCATCGACATCAATAGCTTCAATTGCCCAGGTAAAGAGCGGCGGCATCTGGCTGATAATGGACGGTAACAGCCCGAGGGAAAGAGAGTGTGCAGCGGCTATCTTGATTTTTCGTTGCGCGTAATCGCTGCCGCCACGCAGCTCTGCCAGATTGCTCTCTAACTGTTGCAACAGATGGCGGATCTGCGAATGGAAGATTTTCCCTTGTTCTGAGAGTTGCAGCGGCGTTACCTGGCGGTTAAACAATTCAACACCAATCGCCTGTTCCAGCGCACGGATGCGGCGGCTGAATGCCGGTTGCGAGACGTTGCGACTGACTGCCGCCTGGGAAAAATTGCGGCATTTTTCCAGGGTCAGAAAATCATAAAGCCATTTGGTTTCAATATTATGCAAAATCGCACCACAGTCATCCATTACGTTTTACTCTGTCAGCCGCCCTTGCGGGCATTCTACGTCCATTCGGGCGGCTGACAACCGTTTAAGCCGTTTCAAACGTTCCATTCACGCAGGCTTTGCCGTCTTTGACCATCAGTTTGCCGCGAGCGTATACCTGCTCAATGCGCAGTTCTGGCGTCATGACCAGCAAGTCAGCATCATTGCCTGGCAGAATTTCGCCTTTCCCGGTCAGGTTAAGGAAACCGGCTACGCTACTGGTGAGCGGGCGCAGGGCATCGCTGATACTGAAATCATAGTCTTTGACCAGCACCTGCACGGTTTCCAGCAACGTTTCAAAACCGGCAACACCGATATGGGTTAAATTCCCTTCGTCATCGAAGAACGGCTGGCTACCGTTGCCGTCGGAGCTGAGGGTGACGCGTGCCAGCGGAATACCCGCCTGAACGGCGCGGGCAATACCTTCGGCAGGGGCGACCGGTTCGTCAATGCTGCTGGTGATATCGATAGTGCCGCCTTTGCGCGCGAACTCCAGCGCCTGCTCAAACAACGGAACGTTGCGGTTAACGTGGGTCGGCAGCAACTTGCTGATCGGCACATCGCAGTTTTCCAGCAGGTCATAGACAGGCTGTAACGCCTTTTTGCTGTCGCCCATGTGGAACACGGTGACGCCAGGTTTACCGCCGAGCAAACCGCCAACGCGGGATTCCGCCGCCATATTAGCCAGGTGATAAACGTCCGGTGCGGCAGAACGGTGATCAGAGATGGCGCATTTCACGCCAATCACACGATCGATAATCGCCACGTCTTTTTCCACGGAACCTGTAATGGTGCGGGAAGGGACATGATAAGCGCCGGTCAGCATCCAGGCGCTGATGCCTTCTTCATTGAGCGCACGGGTCTTGGCGAGCAGGGATTCCGGGTGGCGAGAGATAGAGTCGGTGCCCAGCAGACCAACCACTGACGTGACGCCCGCTTCCGTCAGGCGACTTAGCGCCACTTCTGGCGTGCGCGTCGTGGGACCTGCTTCGCCGCCACCACCAATCAAATGGACGTGTTGATCAATAAAACCAGGACAGAGGATCTGCCCGCTGAGATCGACAACCGTGCAGTCCGGTACAATGTCAGAAGGGATATTGCTGGCAACGGCGATAATTTTGCCGTTAGCGACGAGGACATCGCAAATTCCCCGATCTTCCGGCGCATACAAATGCGCTCCCTGCAGCAGGGTAAAACCGGCTGCGGTATAATCAATCATGGTAACTCCTTGTTAAACAATAAGCTGCATAACCCAGATCGACAGCAATGCGTTAATCACGCAGACCGTAATGATATGCGGGTAATATTTGGCATTCACTTCGGCTGTCCCCAGGCAGCGACCGACATTTTGCACCGGGTTGCCCATTAAATACATCGCGGGCAGTAAAACGGTGACATCGTGACCGGTTAATGCGCCGGCGGTCGCCAGACTGGCGGCAACACCGACTGCGCCGCCCATACTCATTAATGCGGCTAAAAGGACGGTTGCCGCTTCACCGGGTAATCCCCACAGCGCCATTACGGGTTCACAGATATGCCCCACCCAGTCGAGCAGGCCGGTAATTTTCAGCGCCTGAATGATGACAAACGCCATCACCACGTTTGGCAGCAGGTTGGTCGTGGCGATAGTAAAGCCACGGCGCGCGCCATCGATAAACATATCCATGACGTTTTTGCGGACCTGAGTTGTCATGCTTGCGCTCCTTGCGTTGGGTTGCGACGTTCTTCGAAGTTAAGCCAGACGCGCAAAATGTTGGCTCCGACAAATTTAAACACCAGGATGACGGCTAAAGGTACGATTACGGACGTGCCCAGAAAGGCGAACACCGCGACGCCGGAAGAGAAGTAGTTGGTGATGATGGCGCTACCGCTGGTTTGATATGCGGCGAAAATCACTTTATCGCGTTCGGTAATTTCCCCTTCCTGCGCCAGCTCTTTGGTCATACCGGCGGCGGCATCAGTGTTTTGCAGGTTAGCGATCAGCGCCAGCGAGCAGATCCCTGGAATGCCCAACAACGGTTTTAGCACAGGCGTCATTAACTGCTGCGCGGCGCGTAATCCACCAAGACCATCGGTAATTGAAATAATCCCCAGAGAGAGAATGACTGACGGTGCCAGCTCCAGCGCAAAGAGAAAGCCATCTTTAGCCCCCGCGCCACCCGCCCCGCGAAATGAGGTGGTGGCTCCATTCGCACCAGGCAGTTGCCCAAACGATCCGTTCAGAACGGAAAAATCAAAAACGCGCCACCAGCTGTCTGTCCCGGAAAAAACTCCGGAAAAAAAGATTATGGTGAGAAAAAAAGCCAGATACCCTTTAATGCCCACTTTTTCTGTCGCCAGCTCCCCGGCTACAGCATCCCCTTGTTGTGTCATAACAATCCCCATTGTTTTTTTGTGTTTGTGTGTTGCTTGAGCCAGGAAAATTCCTGGAGCTGAAAAACCTTATCAGCCATGTGGGTATGGGGAAAATGCAAGTATGTTTCTTGCTATGCGTTTTTTGCATAGCGGAAAAATTACGCTGTGTAGAAAAGGCTCTGCGCAGGATTGAGTTGCAGAAAATTCATAAACCCAGTGACAATGACATCAGTAAATAAAAACAGAAAATCCAGGGACGAAAACGCGATGGCAAAGTACAACGAAAAAGAGTTGGCGGATACGAGCAAGTTTTTAAGTTTTGTCCTCCGACACAAACCGGAGGCGATTGGTATCGTACTTGACCGTGAAGGATGGGCGGATATCGATAAGCTCATACTTTGTGCCCAAAAAGCGGGCAAGCGGTTAACCCGTGCATTGCTGGATACTGTGGTTGCCACCAGCGATAAAAAGCGTTTTAGTTATTCCAGTGATGGTAGGTGCATCCGCGCGGTTCAGGGGCATTCGACTTCGCAGGTCGCCATTTCCTTTGCCGAAAAAACACCGCCACAGTTTCTCTACCACGGTACGGCAAGCCGTTTCCTTGACGAGATAAAAAAACAGGGGCTGATTGCAGGGGAGCGTCATTACGTACATCTCTCTGCTGATGAAGCAACGGCACGCAAAGTGGGAGCAAGACACGGATCGCCGGTTATCTTAACCGTCAAAGCACAGGAAATGGCGAAACGAGGCATCCCTTTCTGGCAAGCGGAAAACGGGGTCTGGCTGACATCAACGGTTGCTGTTGAGTTTCTTGAGTGGTAAGGGAAACACTCCTCATGAAGTGACCACTTGCAGCTTAAATAATTGTACTGTGCTGATAAGCGCAGCAATAAACAACGCCGCCGCGCCGCAGAGAGTGGCGCCGGCAAGCGCCGATGTTCCATTGCCGAGCATACTGGTCAGCGCCGGGCCGAGGATTTGTCCAATGCCGTAAATGAGCGTCACAAAGCCTAAAAGATTGAGATTTCCCGGAACGCTCAGTTGGCGGGCGATAGTCATCACCAGAGATGTCGTGCCCATAAAGGTACCGCCAAAACCGATACTACTAATGATAAGCAAGAGAGGAGAGTCGCTGGCGAGAGTAAGCAGCACACTGATAGCCTGCACCAGCAAATTCGCCGTCAGGCAAGGCAAAGCCCCCCAACGTTTTGCTGCCCATAGCCAGCCAAAGCAGCCTGGCACAATTGATAAGCCGACTAACGTCCAGAGATGGGCGGTTAACAATGGTGAGCCTGCATCTTTCGCCATGAGCGGCAGGTAAGTCGCGACGATGATATAACCAAATCCCGCAAGGCCGTACAGAATAGCCAGTAACCACCAGCTCATTATCTGTTGCTCCGTTTTTGCCAATGGCATTGGTGCGATGGCGTGTTTTTTCGAGGGCATTAAAAGCGTAAGTGCAATCAGCATCATGCCAGAAAGCGCCCCGGCGCCTTGCCATAACGTTTGCGAGGATAAGGCAAAATGCAGGCCTGCCAGAACATATTCGTTGCCCAGTGCAATGCCAATGCCAACGCCAGAAAACAAAGCTGCCAGCACAAAAGGATGGCGCGTGTGCTGCATAATCAGCGTCGAACCAAAAATCAGCATACCGGCGCTGGCGACACCCGCCAGGAAGCGAATCAATAACACCAGAATAAATGGCGGCAACCATGCCATTGCGAGGATCAACAACCCGCTCGCCAGGGCAGAAACCAACAGAAATGGGCGTAGGCGCGACGGCTGGTGAAATGCGCCAAACGAAAATAGCAGACTGCCAGCCAGATACCCCGCATAGTTGCCGCTGGCAATCCACGAGAGCTGGCTAAATGAAAACGCCCCTTCCGCCATCATGACGGGCAACATAGGCGTATAAAGGAAGCGACCTAATCCCATACCTAGGGTCAGAACCAGCATCCCGAAAAGCGCGGTGCTGAAAGAAAAGCGTTCTACGGGATGCGAGGACGAAGGCATGTTTAACCTTGTATGTCATTTTTGTTGTTAACAAGTTAATAACAAAAAGGTGAAATATGCCAGCCTGTTAATGCGATGATTTAGGGGTAAAGCGATAAAAACGATTTGGTTCGCTAACGATATAAATATTACCAGAGGCATCCATCGCAATCCCTTCGGCCTGTTTGATGTTATGCGACAAACCTCGACTACCTTTGGTTAGTGATATTTCACCGATAACCTCGCCAACCAGGGTTACTTCCTGGAGTGCGCGAGATTCATGAGACAGCACCAGAAGCGTATTTTTTTGCTGGTTAAATTCTGCGCCGGACACATCATCTAAAGTAAATTGCCGTTGTAGTGCCTCGTCTTTGCTGATGTGTAATTCATTGCTACTTAACAGCCCGTTAACTTTGTAGACCTCAATCGGATTTTTCTCTTTAAAAAACCAGAAAGTGTGATCCTGGCGAGAATAAGCCAACCCTTCAAAACCGCAATTGGTTGGGGAGTCTTGCAGCGGGATTTTTATTTTTTTGAGGATTTTTACTTCCGAGTTTGGGGTCAGTGAAATCACATAAATGGCGTAATCGCGCTCATCGCTAATGACAAACTGATTATCGCCAATGTATTCGATCGTCTCGAGATCCTTAACAAAATCCAGAGGAATTGTGCGGATAAAATCACCATTGGTGGTCATTTCAACAATGGCGGCAGGTTTGTTGATAGTGCTAAAAAGAGTATTGCTTTGTGCCGACCAGGTCAGCGAAGAGATATTATTCGTTATGCCTGCAATTTCTTTGCCGTCAATGGTGGCGTGGTAATTCTGAAATGATGCTGCATGATTGCTTTTACGGGCGCAAGATTGCACGAAGAAAGTACACACTGCCACAATGGCAAAAAGAATCACAATAACGGAGATGCGTTTACTTAACGAAATACTTTTTGTCACGGTAATCCCTTTAAGGCAAATCAATAAGATATCGAGAAGTATACGTAGCGACCTTAATGAATCCTTAACGCGGAGAAACCCGGTAATGTGCAATGCAGCGCCAGACACCATCCTGCTGACAATAAATTGACTCAGTCAGCCCAGGGATCACCCATTGTATTTCCTCGCCGGGGGGACAGGTCAGCCAAATGCATAACCCGCAGCCGCCGCGTAAATCACGGGGAATATCGCTGACGCGAAAAGTCATGCCCGCTGCCTGCAACGCTTTGCGGGTTTGTATGACGCCGACTGTGGAGTGAAATAAAAATAAAAACTCTTTCATCGGCGTGTCCTCACTCGTTGACCAATTACCGCCGCGCCAATTGCGCCAGCAAATTGCGCATCAGGGTGGGTATTTACCGGCATTCCCAGGTGAGATTCCAGCATCCGGGCAAACGTCTGGCAATGACTAACGCCACCAGTAAACAGAATCGGCGCTTCACAGGAGAGACGAGCAATGAAATTGGCACTCCTCCGCGCCATCGCGTTAATCACTCCGGCGAGAATCGCTTCTGGCGCGACGCCCGCTGAGCGCAGGCTGATCACTTCTGATTCGGCAAACACTGTGCACATACTCGTGATGGCATGCGGCGTGACATTTTCGGTAATGCTGTCGAGTTGCTCGACGCTGGTGCCAAGCGTGCGCGAGATCACCTCCAGGAAACGCCCGGTGCCCGCCGCGCATTTGTCATTCATCAGGAAATCGCACAGGTTACCGTCATCATCAAGCTGAATCACTTTGCTGTCCTGACCACCGATGTCGATTACCGCGCGCGTTGCTGGCGCAAGAAACCGTGCGCCCAGCCCGTGACAGGAGATTTCCGTCACTTGTTTATCGGCAAAATCCACCAGTTGCCGTCCATAGCCGGTGAGCGTCAGAAACGGCGTTGTCTCTAACCCTTCGCGCAGAGTTTCCCAGGCTTCAGTAATTGCTGTTGCCGGACGAAAGGGTGTTGGAACGAGGAAACGGCGCGTAATCACGCCGTCTGCCAGTAAGATCCCTTTGGTGGCGGTAGAACCAGAATCAATGCCAATCGAATATGTCACTGCCACTCCTTACAGCATCTCAATAAAGGCCGCGACACGGGTACTGAGCTGCCCGACATCTGAGGTGGAGTAGTCTGTTTCAATAGCGATATAAGGAATGTTGTGCTGCTGACGCACATGACGTTTAATCGCCAGCGATTCCACCGCGTAGGTATGGCACGCCTGCAAAATCACATCAACTACGCCATCGACCTGATATTCTTCCACCATCTGGCTGAGCATTTGCAGGCGCTGATCGTTCGGCGAAACACAGGAGCAGCCAATCGCCAGATATTTATCCGCCAGCGCGTCGTAGACATCGCCCGTTTCTGCCACGCATTGCTCGGTCGCTTTCGCCCCGGTGCAGTTTTCATAACCGACA
>OBZF01000624.1_pt1 | contig 16324 bp, 10 predicted proteins | sample 1495521 | NCBI WGS metagenome assembly OBZF01 (sample SAMEA2580234, study PRJEB22360) | human gut metagenome | biome: human gut; feature: human-associated habitat; material: faeces | place: Denmark | collected 2008/2010 | reverse complement strand
GGGGAATGACATTGTTCATGAGTTATTTTTCACGTAGCACACGCACTGTTTATGGATACAGGTATTCTGACCTGAACGCCCGGATCCTTCCACGACAATAAATCGCAGCGCGCAGATCCTTTTGTTTGCTTATCCCACATTATCGCGGGTAAAACCAAATTGGAAAAGGATTCTTTTTTTGCTCAGATCCTTCATGAAGCCAGTAATGAAGCGGGTGGAGGGCTGGTTTGCCGTTTTTGGGAGAATTGGGGTAATGCCAGGATGAATGGGATCGGAGAAAACAGAGAAAGGGAACAGAAAGGGAGAAGGTGCACCACGTGTATTCTGGCCCGGGACGTCACCGTCCCCCTGACAGTTTGACTTTACACAGGAAGGTTGCAGACTCAGCATAATGACTGATTTATATGCAATCCTGCCCATGATTAATATAAATCATAATAATGATTATGCAGAAAATCACTTTCGATAAGATGTATATAATTACTACATTTCCATATAGCATTTTCCGCATAAAATAAGAAAATATATGTAACTAAAATGTATCAAGTCTGAGATATGATATTATATTAGTGCCTTATTCATTGCCTGATATCCTCTTTCCGTAACCTGCATGTACATGAATCTTACTCATGATTGCCACTCTCTTATTTATCCTAAGTCCTGTCCCCTCTGAACTGGCGTTTCCTGCGCTCAACTGATATCAAAAGAGGGTTAGCAGGCCCTGACATCAAAGCACTGATGTTATTTAATGTCGGGAGTAATATTTTATTTAATATCAGTTAGTGTCTCCGGTACCACTTCCCTGACACGTTATATCTTCAGATTTCCCCGGAAACAGGAGGTGACGAACAACAGCCTCATCCACACATAAATTAGAGCCAGCTAGCGCCAGCGTATGCCCGTCACCGTTAATAGTCAGTAACGGAGCTGAAAATTTATCTGCCATTTTACGGGCATTTATCCAGGGAGTTGTCGGATCATATTTGTGTGCCACAAACAGTAAACCGGATGGTAAAACAGTATTCTTCAGGCGTGTCTGTTGCAGATCGCGATGAATTGGCCATAATTCACAAAATTCAGGTAAATCGGACTGTTCCCTCTCAAAATCAACGGCCGGAAATGCGTCAGCAAGGGCTTTTTTTCGCGATTTTCGTTGTTCCTGTGATAATTGTTCATCACTCTGATCAACACATAATATTACACCCAGAGCATCACTGACTTTTTCCGATGCTATGGAAGAATTAAGTGCAGTTTCAATTTCATTGCTGACAATACCCTGAGAGAACTGACGTACGGCCGTTGCAAGTGTTGGCCATGATGAGCGCCATAACAGAAGCTCTGTCGTTAATGATATGAGATCATCTGAAGATATACTTTCCCCCCTGCTGTCTGTTAAAGGAGAATTATGTAATTTTAATAAAAGCTGATGGAACTGATGTATTGCCTGATTCCTGTCTGAAGAAAGTGGACAACTTTTTGTCCTGGCACACCATGCAGCAAAACGATCAAACGTTTCCTGATAACTGTGGGCCTGCCTGAGTTTCCATGAAAAATTATCATTTAAATCATCAATATCAACGACACCGTCAAAAACTATAGATCTGATACTGGATGGAAAGCGTTCGGCATATAAGGCTGCAATCTGTGTACCGTATGAATATGCTACAGCTGTCAGTTGTTTATCTCCCAGAGCTTGTCTGATGCGTTCAATATCATATACAGCCTCATGAGATCCAATATGGCGAATGACTTCAGCTCCTGTATTATGGATACAGGCATTAATTTTCTGTAAAATTAGTTGCTTTTCACTTACATTCACCAATCTTTCTTGATTGGGTTGCTGGCAGTTTATGGCAGGAAAGGACTGACCGACACCTCGTGGATCAAAACCGATAATGTCCCATGATTCCCGAAGATTGGTGACCGGCCAGTCAAAATTGATATAAGGATTAATTCCGGGTAATCCAGGTCCGCCACTTATTATAATAATACTCCCTTTACGTTTACTTTTTGCCGGCAACTTTGTCATCGCCAGTCTGACAAGTGGTATATTTTCATCTGACACATCCTCACCTGTGTCGGTATATTTTAGCGGTACAGATAGATATCCGCATAACAACTCAGGTGAAGAGCTTTCTGTACCAAACCAGTCACTGTATGGGCTGGTCATACAGGATTGCCACTCGATCTGTCTGGCAGACACAGTTCCGCAAAGAAAAACAGAAAAGATAAAGAATACTAAAGTCCTTCTTAAAGGCTTCATTATCACACGCATTGCATCTCCTGCATTGGTAAATTATTACCCTGACCAACAGACAGAATCCCCGGCGGTATAATTCTCACCGGGGATGATGACAGTTAAAGTTGTTAAAACGTGTACTTCAGGCCGGCCGTCGTAATGAAGTTGTAATTTTCAATTCCAGCCCCGTTATTATTATGCTCCGAAGTATTATCACTACGGTCGTAAAGAGATGTATCCCCTTTTTTATTTGTGAGACGACTCCATACACCCTCGATGTACACTTTTGCCTCTGGGGTAATATAGTAACCGGCATTAACTGCAACAGAATAGTAATTCTGGTTTATTACTTTGCTTCGGAATGTAGTTTGTCTTACATAATGCTCATCATTATCAGATCCCCTGACCCACCCGCTGTATTTAAATGCACCACCAAACTCAAAATTATCGTAACGGTAGTTTCCTGTCAGACCGACATAAGGAATTTTAAAATGTTGTTTATAACCAATCACTTTTATTTTATCAGGTAACGCTCCCGTTTCATTCCGGAAACCACCATTCTCACTGTAAATATAAGTTCCTCCTGTAGCATTAAAACTGTAACGGCTTTCCTGATAACCTGCCATAATAGCAAGGCGATAATCAGATTCTTTTAAAAACCAGCCTTTAACGTTCAAATCAAATTCGTTGGCATAATTAAGACGTGTATCAGGATGCCTGCTTTCATCTGTCCATGTTCCGGGAGTCCCGGAATCCATCCAGTCCTGATCAACCATATCCCCCCCCCGACTATTGAGAGTGGTCCAGCCAGCTGCACCAACAGATAACCATGGATTCAGCTCCCAGTTAACGGCGCCTTTAAGAATGGCGGCGTTACTGTATTTCCAGTCCAGTTGGCTGACTTTACGTCCACCTTCTTCAGGCTCATAAACCCGTTCTTTTGTTTTGCCACTCAGTGTACCTAAATTAATCTCTGTACTTATTTTCTCCGGGCCGAAGAAATCAGAAGCAGAAGCTTCCTGAGAACTGAATACCACAGGTGCTGCAAGCATAATTGCCAGAAGCTTAGTTTGCATAACAATGACTCCCTTCTGTCACTTCTACATATGTATATGATTCTTTTGATGTACACCGGTAAGTCAATTATCAGTACTTAATTTGTTTAGCTTTTGTTTAACCTAATAGTTTGTTTTTGTGAGGTATATCAATATATCTAAATGATATGCGGTAATGGTGTGTATGTCATCTGAACATTCTTTATGGATAGTCTGTATAGACAGAACTTAATGTTAACATGGCTATTTGTTTATATAGATAGTCATTTTTATCTTAATACATCTGGCACATTATCTATTTGATATACTGATATGGTTCTGTAATGAGGTAAGAGTTTAGCTACTAAATGGAGGGCCTGACGCAACTACAGGATATGAGGTGAAAATATCGTCCTGATATGGCATAGTGAAATATTATAGTCGCTTTCTTAACTTATCCGGGCCTGGATAAAGTCCTCAGTTTTTTCTGATGGATTGTTGGATTTTTTAAGATTTTTTTATCTTTTTACTTCAAAAAAGATCTTGTAATTATTGCAGTAAGTTGCATTGATAATGATTTTGCTATTGTATACAAAAAAACAGACCTTATAGCATAGCACTTTTAAATTTGTATATTACAATATACATAAAAGTCATGTCAATTATCACTTAAGGTTTGTTAAAAATCATATGAGCCATAAATTTTATTATGTTATCTCTTTCCTTCTCTCTCTGGCATCATCACCTTCGATAGGTGATGAAATGAATTGCCAACGTTATTTTTGTTTTGTTAATGGCATTGTTGAAATAAGGACTGCTCCCGAAGAATATCAAAACAAGCCAGTTCTGGTTGGTTCACAAAGTGACGGGCTATTAATTATTGATAATCATGCGGATATTGAGGATGGTATATTTTCCACACTTCATATTGGTAATGGATATAATGGTGCTGTTGATGTTATTAATGGTGCTGCTTTACATATGGATAATCGTTCAGGAAGCGCACCTCTTATTGTAGGTGCATTCGGTAATGATATTGCAGGAAAACTTAATATTTCTGGCAGAAACAGTATAGTATCATATAGAGATACGCCCAGCAGTTCTGGACATAACGAATCTATTTATGTCGGTTTTGGGCCTGGTGCAACAGGATGGATTAATATTTTTAATGGTGGAGTATTTGAAGTTTTAAATAGTACTAATATATATGTAGGTTCAGATACTCCTGGTGGGGGAGATGGCAGTATCGTGATTGATGGCAGCAACAGCAAGATGACCGCAGATTTTTCTGAGGCATATGTCGGGCTTTATGGTAATGGTGATATTTCCTTAAAAAATGGAGGTCAGTTATCTGCCAGTAACTTATATATAGGAGGTAATGGTAGAGCCATTGTTAATATAAGCGGTACTGATTCCAGATTAATTGCAAATATGATAACCATATCAGGAAGTTCTGGTGCGCCGGGCATTTACATAGCAGATCAAGGAATTCTTAATGTAGATAACTACATCAATATAACTACGGCAAATGACACAAAAGGGAAATTATTCATCAATAGCGACATGCCTGGAACTATTGAATCTAAAGGGATTCTTTTTGGTGTTGGGAAGGCAGAGTTGATTTTTAAACATAACTCTGACAATTATGCTTTTTCATCACCTTTAATTTCTAAAAACACAGGTAATGGTATAATTAATGCAGAGAGTGGCGAGACGCATCTCACGGGAGATAATACCGATTATAGTGGTTTGTTGAATATTTTACCCACGGCAAGTATTAATATCAGTAGTCAAAAAAATATCGGCAAGTCAGTAATTGTTAATAATGGGGTGCTGCAAATAACCAGCCAGGATGACTGGACATTCAATAATAATATGACTGGTAACGGTTATCTTAATGTTCATACTGGTGGACATAATTTTGCTTTCCAGAATTCAACGAATACACAGGAATTTACAGGTACGCTGGCATTGTCTGATACACTCTTTGACTTGAGTGACGACAATACCACTGCACTAACTTCAGCACTAGTGCTTGCTGGGGTCGGGAGTGTGATAACTGCAGGTACTGGAACTCAGGTTATTAACGGATTTTCATTTGACGGTGGAGCCGTAAATTTCGGTGCCGTAACTCAGGGAGCTCAGCAAACTGAATCCCAGATTCAGGTTACTGACAATCTGTATATCAATGGAAATGGTGCTGTACGGGTTTCAACACCCACAGATGTGAATGGTATTCCACAGGTCATTAATTCTTCACTTTCATTGCTGGAACAGGATGACAGTAATGCCACCATTAAACTTGTAGATGCAAGTTCCGCAGTTGTAAAGGGGAATGGTGGAAACCTTCAACTGCAGGATGCCTCCGGGCAAGTAATATCCTCAGGTAAGCAAAGGAATATAGTTCAACAGGGAAAAAATGTTGCTAAGGGGGTATACGATTATCGTCTGACATCAGGGCCCCATAATGATGGACTGTATATAGGTTATGCTCTGACTCAGCTTGATTTGCTAGCCTCTGGTGTTGATGCACTCGTGCTTGATGCTGCAGGTACAACTGGAAATGCAGCAGACATGAGTGCCCGTATCACAGGTGCCGGAGACCTGGCTTTCAACAGTCAGAAAGGAGAAACCGTTTCTCTGTCGAATCAGGATAATGATTACACAGGAGTTACAGCTATCCGCGGTGGTAATGTCCTCATGAACAGCAACAGTGTTCTGGGACAGACCAGCGAGATTCGTCTGGCTACTGATACCCGGCTGGACATGAACGGTCATAGCCAGACTGTTGGTAAGCTTAATGGTGCTGCAGGTTCTGTACTGAACATCAATGGCGGGAATTTGACCCTGACTGATGATGGCGTATCTGCCGGTACTCTGACTGGAGGTGGCTTCCTGAATATCAGCGGCGGCGTCCTCGATATTACAGGAGGCAACCACACTTTTGCTGTCAGCACCATAATAGCAAAAGATGCAACTGTCCGAATGAACGATGTTTCCGGACTGGGTACTGGTAACATCAGTAACGCTGGGACATTATCTCTTACTCATGCCTCAGGCTTGCTAAGTAATAATCTGAGTGGTTCTGGTACAGTATCTTTGATCAATAGTGATACCCAGATTTCAGGAAATAACAGTAACTACTCAGGGCTGTTTGTAGTAGATACCAGCTCTCAGTTGACTGCCACTGGAGCGCAGAATCTTGGGATTGCTTCCGTGAGTAACCGTGGAATCTTGCAGCTGAACAACACAACAGACTGGCAACTTATAAATAATGTTACTGGAACCGGTAATGTCCGTAAAACCGGTTCCGGTTCACTGACTGTCCGAAGCAATGCTGCCTGGAGCGGACAGACAGATATTGATGACGGCTCTCTGATTCTTGGGCAATCTGATGCACCTGTCATGCTCGCCAGTAGCCTGGTCAATATTGCAAAGAACGGTAAACTTACCGGATTTGGTGGCGTAGTAGGGAACGTAACCAATAGTGGAAGCCTTGACCTGCGATCGGCGGCTCCGGGAAATATTCTGACGATTGGAGGTAACTACACCGGTAATAATGGCACGCTGCTCATTAACACAGTGCTGGATGATAGCTCTTCTGCAACCGACAAACTGGTAATTAAAGGCGATGCGTCCGGTAAGACCCGAGTGGCTGTTACGAATGTTGGTGGTTCAGGCGCTAATACGCTGAATAGTATTGAAGTTATTCATGTTGATGGTAATGCAGCTAACGCTGAATTTATTCAGGCCGGACGTATAGCGGCCGGCGCTTATGACTACACTCTTGGACGTGGGCCGGGAAGCAACTATGGAAACTGGTATCTGAGCAGTAGTAAAAACACTCCAGAACCAAGGCCTGATCCTGAACCTACTCCGGAAGGGCATGATAACAACCTGCGCCCGGAAGCCAGCTCCTATACCGCGAATATAGCTGCGGCAAACACCATGTTTGTGACCCGCCTTCATGAACGTCTGGGGCAGACGCAATACGTCGATGCAATTACCGGAGAACCGAAAGCAACCAGTATGTGGATGCGCCATGAAGGAGGACATAACCGCTGGCGCGACGGTTCTGGTCAACTGAAAACTCAAAGTAATCGTTATGTGATTCAACTGGGTGGTGATATCGCACAATGGGATTGGGGTGGAACTAACCGCTGGCATCTGGGGGTTATGGCTGGTTACGGTAACAACCATAGCAGTACAGGTGCAGTACGCACCGGATACCATTCAAAAGGCAGCGTAAATGGTTACAGTACCGGGCTGTATGCTACCTGGTATGCTGATGATGAGACTCATAACGGAGCTTATCTGGATACCTGGGCTCAGTACGGCTGGTTCGATAACCATGTGAAAGGTGACGGACTGCCGGGTGAATCCTGGAAATCAAAAGGACTTACCGCCTCACTGGAAACAGGTTATGCCTGGAAAATCGGGGAATTCAGCAGCAACTATGGCAATCTGAACGAATGGTATGTTCAGCCTCAGGCCCAGCTTGTCTGGATGGGGGTTAAAGCTGATGAACTCTATGAAAGTAACGGTACTCTTATTGAAAGCACCGGAGACGGTAATGTCCATACCCGTCTGGGCGTGAAAACCTGGATTAAAAGGCTCAATAAAATGGATGATGGTAAATCACGTGAGTTCAGCCCATTTGTGGAGGTGAACTGGTTGCATAATACCCGTGATTTTGGGGTTCGTATGAACGGCGAACCGGTGTATCAGGATGGTACCCGTAATATCGGAGAGGTCAAAACTGGTGTGGAAGGTCAAATAAATCCCCATCTGAACCTGTGGGGGAATGTGAGAGTTCAAGTTGGTGATAAAGGGTATAACGACACCTCAGCCATGCTGGGTGTGAAGTATACATTCTGACTATGGTTTTCTGTAAATTCAAAATATACTTAGTTTATTATGAGTCAAGTTTAATCATAAATTAAATGGCTGATAATTTCATACTAATTACTGACAAAACAGAATTAAGAATAATAACAAGAAGTAAATACAAATAAAAGAGCATAAAATATAATTATTTTTATCCATTCATGTCATCTGTAATATACATAAAGATATTAATATGTTTAACCTGAATCAGGTGCTCTCAGAATATCAATTTATTATATATGGTAACTATCTGTTCAGTAAATAACATACTCATCTTTAAGTTGATGATGTAGTAAGAAACACCACTGCGCAACTTGTTCTTGCTATTATTGTTAACATTGTTTATGGATAGACATGCTTTGGTATTTTGAATATAAAGAAAAATAAGCAATTTCACAAACAAATTCAGATAAGTAGTCATAGCAAAAGAGAGCCCTTCTTTGGGAGTTTGCACGAAAGTTAACATTTTTTTTGTCATAAAATACATAGCATTACGATGGCGTTTGATGATTTGTGCTTAAGCTGAAAAGAATATTCTGATTTTTCGTGATGTTGAGGGTATTCTGTAAAAGAAATCATCATCTATTTTCTCAATTTTAATTTTGTTTTATTTTTACTTTATCTATTATGAAAGAATTAAAAAAGATCAATAGATATATCATGTGTTTCTTTTTGGGATCTCGCCTAGCATATGCTGAAAATATAGACGGCAACACTACCATTAGTGATAGAAACATCTCGGGCTCATTAAATATAGGTATTAATAAAAATGCCAATGTTGATATTAATGGTACCGTAAATATTAAAGATTATTTTTCGGTGGCTACTTGCAATGGTCAATCTAGCACCTGCCCTGCAGGTGGGTTAAATGCATCAGCAAATATTAATAACTCTGCAACGGTAGGTGCAAGTGTTACTATTGTAGGTGACTCTTCAAAGGGGGAATTAAATATAGATGGTGGTAGCACTCTATATACACAGCAATTATGGGTTTCTGGGAATGATAATGACAAGACCAGTAATGTCAGTGATGACAGTAATGGTTCATTGAAAATTAACAATGGAAGCAATGTTTTTGTCGTATCATCTCAAGATGATACGACATTTAAAACCAACCCAGTAAAATGGAACCAAAATATTATTTCACAAGGAAATAATATAACAGATGGGACGGTTTCCTCCGGGGATTTAGTCTTGGGTAAAACAGGCAATGGCATTATTGACATAGATAACAATTCAAAACTAGATGTAAAAAATGATGTGGTTGTATCTACGGGAGTAGATGGTATTCCTAATGAAAAGCCTTCTGTTATAAATATAAAAAATGGAAGTAATTTCTTGATTCATGGGGACATGAAAGGAGGCATTTCTGCTGCAGGCCAGTTAGAGTTAAATATGGACAATAGTTCAAACCTGCGTGTTGATAAAAGTATTGCTGTAGGTATTGGGAGTAAATCTAATATTTCTGTAAGCGCGGCTAGTGGAAGCTCTATATCCTCAACCGGGGATTTTACTGTAGCTACAGGAAATAACTCGAATGCTAAACTAGAATTAGATGCCTCAAACCTGTCAGTGAATGGAGTCTCTACCATCGGAAGTGGCGATGGCTCCATAACTAAATTTGATATTAAGAATGGCTCTGTTGTAACAAGCATCAGTGATATGACTTTGGCTAAAGGTAAAGGTACACAGGCTAATATAAATATATCTTCTTCGCAGTTAAATACTGGTTCGCTATCAGTTGGTGAGGGAGATAATGCTGATGTCACAATGACCGGTTCAGGAGCTTCTGTCAGCAGCAAAAATACCTTCACTGTTGCAAAAGGTAATAATGCATCAGCGAAGCTGAATTACACTGATTCGACGATAAATATCGGTAGTGGTTATATCGGAGAGGGCGAATCTGCTAAGACCCAGCTGGAGCTGAATAATTCGGCACTGACTGCCAGTGGTAAGGTTTTTATCGGGCAGGGAAATACAACCCAAACAAACCTGACATTAAATGATAAGTCGTCAGTAAATGTGAGCGGCGAGATGTCAGTGGCCCAGGGAAGTTCTGCTTCGGTAGATGTGAAAGTCACTAATGCAGTGCTGTCTGCTGACTCTCTGTCTCTGGGGGGAGGTGAGGCTGCTAAAGTCACAATGACCGGAAACAGGGCAACGATTAGCAGCGGCAATACTTTCACGGTCGCAAAAGGTAATAACGCATCTGCAACGCTGGACTACTCTGATTCAAAAATTAATATCGGTAATGGATATATCGGTGGGGGTGAAAAAGCCCAGACAGTGCTGACGTTGAAGGATTCTGCGTTAGCTGCAACCGGTGATGTAATTATGGGACAGGGGCAGGAAACTCAGACAGACCTGACGCTAAGCCCCCAGTCATCCATAAAAGTATCCGGGAATATGTCTATTGCGCAAGGTAACGCCGCTTCAGCCAAAGTGATTGTGGACAATGCAGATTTATCTGCGAACTCCATGTCGATTGGTGAAGGCGATACAGCAGCAGTGACAATGACCGGAAACGGAGCAACGATTAGCAGCGGCAATACTTTCACGGTCGCAAAAGGTAATAACGCATCTGCAACGCTGGACTACTCTGATTCAAAAATTAATATCGGTAATGGATATGTCGGTGTGGGCGAAAAATCTCATACATTACTAAAACTTGACAACTCAACTTTCCATGCCGCTGGGAATATTGATATAGGTAAAGGCAGCTCCACTATAGCTAATGTTTCTGTCGGGGCTGGTAGTAACATGTTAATAAAAGGGAATGCTAGTATTGGCGTTGGAGATCAGGCTAAAGCAAAATTTTCAGTAAAAGATAGTGTACTGAATATAGGTGGTAGCCTGGTTCTCGGACAGGGGAATAGTACAGAAGCAGAAATGTCTGTTGAGCATTCTCAGCTTTATAGTGGCGGCCTGTTGCTTGGGACGGCTAACAATGCAGTTGTTTCTATGAGCGCTAATAATTCAGAAATATCTGTTGTAGGGGATTATACAGTAGCAAAAGGTGATGGTTCAGAAGCTACGTTGATTTACAAAAACTCAGATATTAATCTTGGGAATGGTATACTCGGTGCTGGTTCCGGAGTCAAAACAGATTTATCATTGGATAACAGTAAATTTGTTGCATCTGATGGAATCATCATCGGTAAAGGTGATAATGCCATAACTAATCTTTCTATATCTGATCACTCTGTGTTTAAAGGAGAACGTATAAATATTGGTAATGGTGCATATTCAAAAAATTCTATAAGTATAACTGGAAATTCCATATTTGATTTCGGTTCATCTCAGGAATCAACCATTGGTGAAGGTGATTACAGCCAGTCGTTAGTCACCATTAATGATGCATCAGTTTATGGTGATGGTTCATTAACTTTGGCAAAAGGTAATAATAGTTTTGCAGTACTGAATCTTCAGGATAATGCAGTAACTAATGCCAACAACATTTCACTTGCTACAGGACTGGGCAGTAAAGCAATCGTGAATGTTAGTAATATGAATTCCGGACAGTTCAATCCTGTATCTATGGGAGCAGGAGATGGTTATGCGGAAGTAAATTTTGATGGTGTTAATGGCTATACACTCTCAACTAATTTCATTTGTATGGATTCCGGTTCATGTGCAGACACTGTCATAAATGTAAACAGAGGGACAGTTTCTCTGTCAGGAACAAATGACTGGAAAGGGCAGATAAATGTTTATGACGGAACCCGACTGGATGCAAGGGGGAATGATGCCGTTGATGGTATACTGAATGTCAGCAAAGAAGCACAGGTTGACTTTAACGGATACTCGCAGCATATGACAGGGATAGATAATAAAGGGATGATCTATCTTTCTGACGGAAGTGCTTCATCAGATGTGTATCTGGATAAAGATTATGTTGCACATGATGGTTCCGGTGTACAGTTCGGGATTTTCGGGCAGAAAGAGGCGGATGTGATGCATGTTAAAGGTGATACATCCGGGAGTTCAGGTATAGTTGTCACGACAAACAGTAAAAATAAAATAAAGAAAGGTGGCGACATTCTTCTTGTTGAGGTTAATGGGGACTCATCAGGTAGTTTTTACCTTAACTCACTGATTAAGAATGGTAAGGAGTATAAGGTGACAGGTGACTACATTGATGTGGGGGCCTGGGAGTATGCGCTGAACAAGAAAAGGAAGAATTGGTATCTGAGTGTGGATATGCGTCCTGAGCCAGGTGCGTTTATAAACAATAGTAAAAGTATGTTAGATATGTTTGCTCTACAACGGTATGACATACCCGGGCAACATCGTTATCCTACATTGTTTGAAAACTTATATAACAATGGGATGTGGATTCAAATTAACAACAACTCAGGTAGTAATAGTGAGGTGTATGATAATCTCAAGACCAGTTATAGTTTAAATACTATGATGATTGGAGGGGATATATACAATTGGACTGATGGATATAACTATTCACATATCGGGATAATGGGCGGGATGGGGAGTGCCGCTAACAAAACAACGTCAACAAATAATAAAAGAGCTACCGGAAATGTAGACGGTTATACTCTTGGGCTTTATCATGTATTTCAACAAAATATCAGTGATGGACTAAATGAGTCAGAACGTCAGGGGCTGTGGACTTATTCGTCTATACAATACATGGATTATGATAACAGCGTCAGTTCAACAAATAATTTCAAGGCTGATTATGGTGTAAATGGTTTTCGCCTGACAGGTGAGGTTGGTTATCTAAAAAATATAGGTGGCATACAACCAAGCGATTTCTACGTTGAACCTAAGTTATACCTTTCGCATACTGAGTTGTCTGGAGGTGTAGTTGAAGATCTTCAGGGAGGGAAAATAACTTATCCGAATTCGCTAACTATTATTGAACCAGGAGTGTTTTTCTCTTATCGAAAAACTCATGAATCGACTTCCAATGATGAAGCAATGTTTAAAGATTATATAAAACAATCTGTAGTCGATGTATGGTTTGGTGGGGGGTATTCATTTAAAACTGGAAATTATAGTCGTACTAACTTTGATTCAGATATGGTTGAATATAATACATCGGATAACTTCGTTCTTAAGAGTGGTGTTGAATTTGAATTTTTGAAGGATGCACGTCTTTTATTATCATCCTCATACTCAATAAATAATGATCGCAACTTGAGTTTTATTCTTGGTGGCAATTATTATTTTTAATCGTTACTGGTGAGGGTTAGCAATCGTCCAGCAAATTATTTGCAGGATGATTGCTATATTCTGTCATTGGTTTTTTGAGGTAATAATGGTAAGATATCATGGCGAATTTACATACTATCTTTATCAACAATCTGGACGTTACTTTTTTTGTAAGAAGCTAACGAAAAAGAGAGATACATCAAATTGTAATCATCTTCATATAATTCGAGAATTATCCTTCAATGAGGACGAGTTAGAATTAATAGATTTCAGCACAGACGGTTTGGACGCAAATGATAAAGAAATAATCAGGGGAATGATTGATGAGTTGAAAAAATAAACATGTGAAAATAGAATGTTTTATCAAATATAACATTAATATTTTTCTTTTTTGTGCATGTATCTACCATAATCAAAGTAAATATATGTTTTGTATGTTGTTGATTCGAATCAAATAATTTCCGACAGTGTATATGATCGATTATATGTTTTGGATAGGGGTTGTACTTTGGTCTACAGTAATAGTCATGTGGTTTTATGATAACAAAGTATCATGCTCTGGACTTTTTGCCTTAAGTATATTTATATTTTCAGGTGGAGTTATGATTATGTTGTTTTTAATATCTTTTTTATATGGGGTAATATCAGCGTTAGGCCTTGCGGTATGAAATTAATCATTGCGGTTGATTTATTCTCAAGTTGAACTTAAAGAAATCATGCTTATGTAAATATACTATTAAAAGACAAAAAGAAGCCATTTAACCTGGAGGAGTGATGTATAGAGTTAATCATATTATGAGAACAATAAATGAAATGAGTTCTTATACTCCGCACATGAAAGTAAACAGAATTGCTGAACGGTTGAGTAAGGTGCAAAAAATATCTTTTTGCATCTCTGTTATTTCTTTTTTTCTTCTTGCCATAATTACTTTGACATATGGACCGTTTAATACAAAAAGTAACTTGAGTTTTATTAGCGCACTATCTCTTTATTTTATTAATGTCATTATGGGAGTTACATATTTATCAGTTCCTGTAATTAATACAATAAGGTATATATATAATTTTAAAGGGGAGGTGGTCAATGAATTAATATATGACATTGATAGTGATGAGCAACATATTGAAGCATTGTTACCTTATTCATTAGAAGAGTTGACATATGTGTCAAACTGTATACAGGTAAGAATTCCCAAAATAAAATCAAAATGTTTCTTATGGGGAGGCGGGAAAACAGCAATTATATCAATTTTATGCCTATCGTATTCGGCTATTTGTATCGTTAATGGAGGTAGCATAGATGGTATTTTTGTTGGAGAGACTGGTGATAAAATTATTGTCGCCATCATGCTTTTTATACTTTACACATCATTGATGAATATGTTTTTCAAACAAAAATTGCTATATTTACAAAATTTAAAAATGATAATAGATATGACTATAAAGATAAAAAGAAATTTCACATGACGGCCACTCTAAAATAAAATGACACATGGGAGACTGTCTATTATTATTAATAACGAATAACATTTGTTATTGCCATTTATGATGCTCCCGGGATCAGTTTTAACCATAAGCAAGAAAATGTTTCTTTGAACAGTTAGACATCACAAATGAGCGTCTGCCAAAAGTTGATATAGCGCTTGCGGAATGTGTTGAGATTATATAGGGGGGAAAGAACTACGGAGAATTATTATTGCCAGGCTTTCTCCTATGAATTTTAGCCATATCAATAGACCTTTGCTCTCAGTAACGCAAAGAGAGCATCTTTACTGATTGAAGGTAGTCAAGCGACATATGGCCACTTATTTTCTCATGTGTCGCTTGATACTATCCTGAAGTTTTTTAAGTCGATTTACGTCCCCCAAAATGAAAAACTCCTTTGCATGAGTGTTCATAATAATATCACAATGGTAAAGCTACATGACAGACATCTTAACTTAGTCAAGAGAGTACATAACAACTTTGCTATTACATATATTCAGGGTTGTTTGTAGTGGTTCACAAAATCAGGACACTGGAATAACCTGTTTCCACTTTTCTTCATGTAAGCAAGGCGATAAACCACCATTGTTTGTATGATGTCGATAAACGTTGTAATAACAATTTATCTACTGCTTTATATCGCGTACTGCATGACTAAAATCACCATAACCACCCTTCGCAAGCCATTTACTTTTAAATCTGCGAAAGACTCTTCCCATCGGCGAATTATCCAGGTAATTCCCTCTGCGACTCATACTTTGCATCGCCTCATAACGGCAGAGTAAAATTTTGTATTTATTGCTTTTATATTGAACACCTTGATCTGAATGCAACATCAGATGGCCATCACGCGGTTGTGTTTCCTGAGCACTATGCAAGTAAACGGCTCACCAGAACAGTATTGATATTTACTGAGCGGTCAGATCAACTTCCCAGGGTAACAGATCGCGTACCAAGTTTGCCGACCAGTCCTGGATATGTTCAATGCCGTAACGCAGCCATTTTTCCAGCTCCACATTATTCAGACGGCATGTGCCGATCAGCGAGTACAGTACCGCCGCATGTTCGCCACCACTGTCGGAACCCGCGAAGAGCCAGTTCTTCCGGCCTATGGCCACTCCCCGTAAGTCGATCTCTGCGATGTTGTTGTCGATTTCCACCCAACCATTACTGCAGTACACGTTCCGAGCATCCCGCTACTGCGGCAGGTATGCAAACGCTTTTGCCGTATCCGAGTGACGTGACAGTGTTTTCATCTGAGTCTGTATCCAGTCGTACAGTGACTGCATCAGTGGCGCAGCTCTGGCTTTTCTTGCCACCAGACGCTGTTCTGCTGAACAGCCCCGGACCGCAACCTCGATGGCATACAGTTCACTGATACGCTGCAGAGCTTCCGTGGTGACGTCGGTTGGCGCTCTTGCATGCACATTGTGGATTTTTCCCCGAACATGTGCCATACACGCGGCTTCCGTTATTCTGCCGGATTCGTATAACGCCCGGTAACCAC
>OBZF01000622.1_pt1 | contig 16344 bp, 10 predicted proteins | sample 1495521 | NCBI WGS metagenome assembly OBZF01 (sample SAMEA2580234, study PRJEB22360) | human gut metagenome | biome: human gut; feature: human-associated habitat; material: faeces | place: Denmark | collected 2008/2010 | reverse complement strand
TTCCCACATTCATCCGCACATGTGCGGATGAATGTGGGAGGTGTTCGGATGAAGTTGATAATCAAGGAAGTAGTCAAAAAAGCCCCGTCCCAAATTAGCTACCTTGCTCTGATGGGCGGGAGCAGGTAAGATATACCGAGCGCCTAGCGCGTTCGATGGGTTCGGATGACGACATGTTCCGAATCTGGTCAGGTCCGGAAGGAAGCAGCCATAAGGAGCCTCTGTCGGGCATCCGAATCCATCGAGTGCGCAGGCGCTTTTTGGTGCCGCGGCTACCCGCGAGTGCCGGCAGGGCGCTTGGTGTCTCGCTGGTCCTCGGCTTTGCCTGCGGGATCGCTCGACTACCAAGCGCCCTGCCGGCACTCGCGGGTAGCCGACCAAAACCACCTGAAGGGTCACATTTATCTGAATAATTTAATCCCGTGTCTTTTGCTGCTCGTTGGCGTTGTTTGGAGCGCGGTGGCGATGTGCTTCAAGAGGCGGCGGTGCTGTTGCTTGAATTTTTGCAGTTAAAGAGACCCGTTTCCCTGGGGAAACGGGCCTCTTTTGTCTCTGGGTTTGTGGATTGGCGAAGGCGATATGCTCTGGCAGCTATTTTGAGTTCTTGATGCGGCGTGTGGCTGTGGCGGTTATTCCGAGTCCCATGGCGGCGATTCCTGCGAGTGCGATTGCGCTCGGCGCTGTGTCGCCTGTGTTTGCGAGCTTGCCGGTGGTCGTATTTGCTTGCTTGGTGGAGCTCGATGGAGCGTCTTTGCCGGTCGTGGGCGAGCTGGCGGGCTGCGCCGTCTCGGCCGGCTGCGCTGAGCTGGAGGGTTTTGTCGTCTCGGCGGGTTTCGTTATCTCGGGCGAGGTGGCCTTGTCTGCCGCGGCCTTTGCCTCTTCGTATGCTTTGCAGGCGTCGTCATAGGCCGCTTGCGCCTTTTCCAAATCGCCGAGGAGCGCATTTCGCTTGGCTATGTCCTCGTCGATGTGGGCTTTAGCTTCCTCTGCCTCACTTTCGAAATACTGAACCTGTTTTTCCTGGCTTTCGAGCCGGCGTTGGTAGCGGTGAAGATCATCTTCACAAGATTCTTCTCGCCTTTTTGCCGCCATGATCTCACTGCGCAACTGCTTAATATGCTCCTTAATAGCTGTGCTGGGCGCCTCGTCGCCGAGCTCCTTGAGTACCTTATCTAATTCTGCCTGAAGGCCGCTTGTCCGGTTGCGGGCCTCGTCGTATTTGGCTTGGGCTGCATCGACGTTCGCTTGCATGGTGGGAAGGGGTTCCCTATATTTAGCGGCTTCCGCCAACATCATGTCGTGGAGCTCTTGAAAACTGGCAATGTCATCATCGATTTCCGCAAGTTTCTCGGGACTTGCGGCGTCTTTCGCGGCTTCGAGGTTTTTGAGCGCTTCCTGCATGGCTGCATACGCTTTTTCTTTTGCGGCGGCCGCATCTTCCGTCTGCAAGGCAACTGCACCGGTGGGGGAGCTGGTTTCTGCCGCGATCGCCGCTACGGGGGCGATTCCCGCGACAAGTGCCGCGGAAAGGGCGATGCCCGCAGTTGCTCGTCTTGCTCTTCTTGCTCTTCTTGCGAGAATGTCGTTCATCTCGGCACCTCATTTCAAGGGTCGGCGACTAACTTGGTAGCACTAATGTAAGTATATCAGGCGGTTTGCCCGCCATTGATCGGGCGTGCGCGTATACCCCTCTGAAAACTGAATCCCGTTAGAAATGACGAGTTGTTTACGCTTCTTTTGGGGTGGCGGTACTATCATGGTTCGAATTGAATGTGGATGATGATAGGGAGCGCCTATACATGATTGAGCTGCTCAGGCGTTTTGGTGGTAAGTTTCGCCGGTATATGGTGATTGGTCCTGCGTGTAAGCTGATCGAAGTGATCTTTGACCTGCTGACGCCGCTGGTGATTGCCCAGATGATCGATAAGGGTATTGGCGCACACGACGTGAACGCCGTTATCCACTACGGTATGTTGCTTGGCGCCATGGCTGTGATCGGCATCTCGTTTACGCTTGTCTGCCAAAAGATGGCGGCGCTGACCTCGCAGGGTATGGGTACCGACATTCGCGGCGCGCTCTACCAGCACATCAACAAACTGAGCTATGTCGAACTCGACCGCTTTGGCACGCCGTCGCTCATCACGCGCATTACCAACGACGTCAACCAGGTGCAGCTCGCTGTGGCGCTCGGTGTGCGCATGCTCATCCGTTGGCCTTTCCTGGCGGTGGGCTCCATGGTCGCGGCCCTTGCCATCGACCTTAAGCTCGGCATCATCTTTTTGATTTGCACGCCCGCCATTGGCCTGGTGTTTTGGTTTGTCATGGCGCGCTGCATCCCGTACTACAAGCAGCTGCAGGCAAAGCTCGACCGCATCGCGCTTATTTGCCGCGAAGGACTTTCGGGTGCTCGCGTGGTCCGGGCGTTTGTGCGCGAAGACCACGAGCGCGAGCGCTTTGCCCAAGCCGCCGACGACCAGGCCCATACCGCCATCGCGGTGGGCAAGCTCTCGTCGGTCCTTAACCCCGTAACGTTTTTGGTGATGAACCTGGGTGTGTGCGCCATCCTGTGGGTGGGCGGCATCCAGGTCAATGTGGGTGAGCTCACGCAGGGCCAGGTCATGGCGTTCGTCAACTACATGACGCAGACCCTGACCTCCATCGTGTATGTCGCCAACCTGGTCGTGGTCTTTACCAAGGCGAGCGCCAGTGCGTCGCGTCTCAACGAGGTGCTCAATTGCGTGCCGAGCATTACCGACGAGGGCAACCAGCCGGTTGCGCTGCCCGAGCCGGGCGAACTGGCGGGTGGCGCTGTTCCGGTCCCGGCGCTGAGCTTGAGCCATGCGAGCTTTTCTTTTGGCGCCGGCGCTGCCAACGCCGTCAATGACGTGACCTTGGAGCTGCCGGTGGGCAAAACCCTCGGCATTATCGGCGGCACGGGCAGCGGTAAGTCGACGCTCGTCTCGCTCATCCCGCGCCTGTACGATGCGAGCACCGGCCGCGTGAGCGTAATGGGTGCCGACGTGCGCGCCTGGCCGCTCGATCAGCTGCGCCATGTGGTCGCGACCGTACCGCAGCGCGCGTCGCTCGTGAGTGGCACGATCCGCAGCAACCTAACCTGGCGCGACGAGTCGGCAACCGATGAGGAACTGTGGGCGGCGCTCGAAATGGCGCAGGCCGGCGAGTTCGTGCGCAACAAGCCGTATGGACTCGACGCCCCGGTCGAGGCGGGCGGCAAGAACTTTAGCGGTGGCCAACGTCAGCGCCTGACCATTGCGCGTGCCCTGGTGGGCTCGCCGCAGATCCTGATCATGGATGATTCCGCCTCGGCGCTCGACTTTAAGACCGACGCGGCGCTTCGCCATGCCATCCGCGAGCGCAGCGCATGCGGTGCCGCCGCGGGCGGGCTCCCGCTGACCACGGTGATCGTGAGTCAGCGCGTCTCGACCGTGCGCGATGCCGACATGATCTGCGTGCTCGACCACGGCTCGGTCGCGGGCCTGGGTACGCACGACGAGCTGTACGCGACCTGCCAGCTCTACCGCGAAATCTGCCAGTCGCAGCTTCGCCGCGAGGAGCTCGAGGGCCAGCAGGGGAGCGCGACGCCCACGTCCGTCCCAAGTCCCGCGTTCGCCCCGGCTGCCCCGGCATCCACTTGCGCAAAGGAGGGCTGCTAAATGAATCCGTATACTTCTTCCGGTTCGGTCGCCACGATGACGGCCAACGTGTCCGGCAACGATAGCCTCAACGACTTGGGTGACGGTCCGCATCAGCCCGGCGACCCCGAGCGCTATCCCGTGGGCGCGGTGACTCGCCGCCTGCTGGGCTACGTCCGTCCGCATCGCATTTCGTTTACGGCGTCGTTTGTGAGCGCCGCCATCTCGGTGATCCTGCAACTCTATACGCCCATCCTCATCGGCGAGGGCATCGACCTGATCGTCGCCGCCGGGCAGGTGGACTTTGACGCGCTGCTGCCGCTCGTTACCAAGCTCGCGATTGTCGTGGTGGGCGCGGCGGCCTTCCAGTGGCTGCAGGGCTACTGCGTCAACCGTTTGTCCTACGAAACGGTGCGCGACATGCGCGTGGAGGCGAGCGATAAGCTCAGCCGCATGCCGCTCAGCTTTATCGACAGCCATGCCCACGGCGACCTTATGAGCCGCGTGGTCAACGACGTCGATCAGGTGGGCGACGGTCTGCTGCAGGGTTTTACCCAGCTTTTCACCGGCGTTATCACCATCGTTGGCACGCTCGCGTTTATGCTCTCCATTAACCTGACCATGACGCTCGTGGTGGTGCTCGTCACGCCGCTTTCCATCTTTGCGGCCGGTGCCATCGCCAAGCTTTCCAATAAGAGCTTCACTGCTCAACAGCGCATCCAGGGCCAACTCGGCGGTCATATCGAGGAGTATGTGGGTGAGCAAAAGCTCGTGGACGCCTTCGCCTACGGCCCGCACGCTCAGCAGCGCTTCGACGTCCTCAACGCCGAGCTCTATACGGCAGGTGAGCGCGCGCAGTTTATGGGCTCGCTTTCCAACCCCGGTACACGTTTTATCAACAACATCATCTACGCCGTGGTTGCCGTGATCGGCTGCGTGGGCGTGATCACGGGCGTGCCCGCGGCGCTTACGGTGGGCGGCGTGCAGATTTTCCTGTCCTATGCCAACCAGTACACCAAGCCGTTCAACGAGGTCACCAACGTCATCACGCAGATCCAGACCGCGTACGCCTCGGCGCGCCGCATGTTTGCGCTGCTCGATGCGCGCGAGCAGGAGCCCGACGCGTCGGACGCTGTAGAGCTTGCCGCACCGCAGGGCGAGGTGACCTTTGAACACGTGGACTTTAGCTATGTGCCCGACCGAAAGCTGTTGCAGGATATCTGCATCGATGCCAAGCCCGGCATGCGTTTTGCTCTGGTCGGCCCCACGGGCTGCGGAAAGACAACGCTCATCAATCTGCTGCTGCGTTTTTACGATATCGATGCCGGCCGCATCGCGGTCGATGGCAAGGCTTCGCGCGATTACACGCGCTCGAGCCTGCGTCGTGCCTTTGGCATGGTGCTGCAGGACACTTGGCTGTTCGAGGGCACGGTGGCGGAAAACATCGCCTACGGTTGCCCAGGAGCCACGCGCGAGCAGGTTATCGAAGCCGCCAAGCGCGCGCACGCGCACAAGTTTATCGTGCAGCTGCCGAAAGGCTACGACACGGTGATTGGCGAGGACGGCGGCACGTTTAGCCAGGGCCAAAAGCAGCTGCTGTGCATTGCGCGCGTCATGCTCACCGACCCGGCTATCTTGCTGCTGGACGAGGCGACTTCGAGTATCGATACGCGCACCGAGCTGCAGGTGCAGGCGGCATTCGACGAGCTTATGGCCGGCCGCACAAGCTTTGTGGTGGCGCACCGCCTGTCGACGATCCGCAACGCCGACTGCATTCTGGTAATGCGCGACGGCCAGATTATCGAGCGCGGCACGCACGACGAGCTGTTGGCGGCAGGCGGCTTCTACGCCGAACTCTACCGCAGCCAATTCGCCCAGTGAGCAAGCCCGCGGGGCAAATTAATCAATCGACAGACGGTGGTTTACATCTGTCACGTTAGTACTAAGATATTCATCTAATAAATTGCATTAGTGGCTTTAGTTTTGGGGGATACGAGGCAACGTGACTATGACGTGCTCTTTGGTGGTTAACAGCAAGAGCGGTAATACCAGGATGGTTTCGGGTGCGATCAAGCGCACGCTGCAGGCTGCAGGTGTTGAGTTTGTCCATGCCGCGGCGTTGAGCGACGATGCGGATGCAGATCAGGTTGCGCTCGAGGCGCAGGGCGCCTGCGCGGCCGACACGGTGCTTGTCGGTTTTTGGTGCGACAAGGGCGCGAGCACGCCTTCGGTCGCGACGTTGCTCTCAGCCTTGCACGGCAAGCGCGTCTTCCTGTTTGGCACCTGCGGCTTTGGGGCCAGCGAGGAGTACTTTAGGCAGATTATCGATCGCGTGACCTCCAATTTGGCCAATGATGCCGAGCTTGTAGGCTGGGCGATGTGCCAGGGCAAGATGGGTCCCGCGGTCAAGCAGCGCTACGAGGCCATGCTCGAGCAAGATCCCGACAATGTCCGCGCTAAGTTGCTGCTCGATAACTGGGTTGCCGCAAAGGATCATCCCACCAAGGATGATCTGGACCATATGGCGGCGGCGGCCAAGAAGGCCGTGCTGGGCGAGTAGCTCGCTGCTCGCGGTCCTTCGTGCAAAACAATACAAATGTGAAAGCCTCGAAACTCTCGAGGCTTTTTTCTTGCCACTTGTGGGCGCAACCGTGGCAAGCGTTTGTGGTGACATTTTCCATCACCCCGATGACGAGACCGTTCTGGACAACACGCTCGCATGCGTTCGCTGGATGTATTCAGAGTGGGACGGGCTTTCCGGATGGACACGGTTTCCAGAAGGTATGGGCTAAGAGCTACGCGGGGTAGCCGTAGAGGCATGAATAAGGGGGTTGAAAATAAACGATACTAAATGCAGTATATATTTAATGTGGGGGGGGGGTACGATATCTGAGCCGTACAAAATATCAGACCCTCTATTGAAAAGTTGTGTAGGGGTTAGCCGCAGTTGTTGGATAAAGCAGACAAGTGTGGGGACAAATAACCACTTACGGCAAAAATAGTAGCATTTGGCGGAAAGACGTTGATAAAAACGCGGAAGCAGCTACGGTGATTGTTAGAAATAGATTTCAGATTGGCTTTTTCGAACTCATCTATTAAACGTCTTAGAAAAGTGGCTAATCCTTGATGGGATCGAATATAGCCTCGATGGGGATGAAATAATCACGTTGGCAACGCGCGGATTCAGACGATTTATTTCACTTCTTAGTGGCATGGCGCTTGCGCTTGTCATAGCCCTTGCCGTTGTTTCTTTTGCTCCCCGCGCATTTGGTTACATGCCCTTTGCCGTGCTCTCGGGATCTATGGAACCCGAGCTTCCCGTCGGCTCCATGGTGTTTGTTCACAAGGTTGACCCAACGAATATCGCCGTGGGCGACAATGCAACTTTTTACCGGTCGGACGGCGCCGTAGTGACCCACCAGGTGTACGAGGTCGACCCTGTGGCGCAGACGATCAGCACGCAGGGAATCGCAAACAAAAATGCAGATGGAACCATCGTGCACGACGCCGAGCAGACGCCTTTTTCACGCGTGATCGGCGTCGTTTCTTTTTGTGTCCCTTACCTGGGCTTCGTTAACGCATATTGCACGACGATGCCCGGTTTGCTTGTTGTGGTGGCCGTTCTGGCGCTGCTGGTCGCGGCGTCGATAGTGCTCGATCGGATGGTTTCCGACGAGCCTGCGGACAAGCATGCTCGCGCGCATGCGAGGGGGCGGCGTCCATAGCGGCAGGGGAGAGGTGTCGGCAACGGCAAGGGCCGTTGCCGGGGAAAACGATTCTCGAAAGGAAGAGAACGATGGAGAACAAGAGGAAAAAGCGCTACGGCATAGTTGCCGCCTTGCTGCTGCTGGTACTGGCTGCCGGCGTGGGCACCTACGCCTGGCTGACGGCGCAGTCGAGCCTGACCAACAACTTCACCACTGCGGGCATCAACAAGCCCACTACCGATCCCGACCATCCGAATCAGCCGCTTCCGGATGATAACACTAAGGTCAACGGCAACCTGACCGAGACCAAATGGGTTAAGGACTCTAAGCTCGCCCCTGGCGTGTCTGTACCCAAGAATCCTAATGTCGGTATCGGCAAGGGATCCGAGGATGCATATGTGTACGTTTTCGTGAACAACAAGACGGCGCCTGCCGGGACCGCTGATTCCAAGACGACTTACTTCACCATTAACTCTGGCTGGAAGGCCGTTGATGCGACCGCCGTTGAGGGCGAGCCGACTCATTATCTCGGTGGCCTTTTCGTTTATGTTGGCGAAGGAACCGAGGCTACCCCGCTTATTGCCAGCAAGACTGAGGATAAGTGGACTGGCGAGCTGTTCAGCCAGGTGACTACGCCCAAGGACACCGAGCAAAAGGATTTCGCCAATCCTGCCACGATGGTTGTCAACTGCTTCATTTACGCAGCAGACAATACCGCTGAGGGTTCGTCTGCGTCTGCCTTGACTGCTGCCACGGATTGGGCTAACGGCCTGAAGTAACCCCATCCCCCCACCGAGATCCCGGCCCGCTCCCCATCCCCATTTTCGGGTCGGGATCTCGGTCCCCCTTTGATCGACGATTGGCGAACGTAATGCTCAACAATCTTTCCGACAATCAGAAACGCACCTTGGCGCTTGCCGCGATGGCGCTGTTGGCCCTGGCGTGCCTGTGCGGCACGCTGGCTTTTACCGTTGATATGGTTCCGGCGAACAACGTCCTATCGTTTGGCAGCGTGAAGGTACGAGTCTGCGAATACACCCTAAACGAGCAAGGCGAAGAGATTCCGTTTGAGGCCAACGAGCACGGGGACTATCCCGACACCAAGGCCACGGGCTCTGACATTAGCCGCATCGTGCGCGTGGAGAATGCCGGCGCACAGCCCGAGTATGTTCGCGCACGTCTGCGCATGACGTCGGTGGCGTCTGACGGCTCGACCGCGGATGCCTCGGACAACGTCGCCTTTAACGTGAGCGCGGGCGATGGCTCCCCGTGGGTCGATGGTGGCGATGGGTGGTTTTACTATCGCGGCCTTGCCGGACGCGGGGGTGTGCTCGATCCCGGCGTCATGACGGAGAGCCTTATGGACTCGCTGCGATTTGTGGGCGACTACCACGATGCCGCGCGCGGCGGCTCATTCAAACTCGATATCGACGTTCAGGCCGTGCAGGCCAAAAACCAGCAGACAAACGATTCTGTCCTCGACGTGCTTGACGTCGCGGGCTGGCCGGAGGCGAACTAGCCCATGAAGATTAAGATCGTGAACCGAGGTGTGCTCAACAGGCTGATTGCCGTCGCGGCGATTGCCCTTTGCTGCGTTATGGTGCTGCCGGCGGCAGCGCATGCCGAGGATCAGACCGAATTCCATATCACAAACAGGAACGACTTCCTGGCGTGCGTCGCGCTGTCGCGTCAACGCGACACGTCGCAGTGGCGCGTCTATCTCGATAACGATATCGTTCTTAACGATGATGATATGAAAGCCATTGTTGAGGATACGGTCAAGCACCTCTCCTTTGGCAACAAGGAACATCCCTTTAAGGGCGTCTTTGACGGTCAAAACCATACCGTGAAGGGCCTGAACTACGAGAATAAGGTCTTGGACCCAGAGCGCGACACGGGCTTCTTTGCCGAGACCGACGGCGCCACCATCAAGAACTTCCTTGTCGAGGACGCCAACATCTGGGCGGACTTCCGCGGCGGCATCATCGTGGGCAAGGCCGTCAACACCAGCTTCGAAAACGTCATGGTCATGGAGAGCACCCTGCACGTTACGTGCGCCAACAACATGCTCAACGTTATCACGAACGCCGGCTTCGAAGGCGGCATGATCGCAGGCGAGCTGGAGGGCTGCAATCTGTACAACTGCGAGGTGCGCGGCGGTCGAGCCGTCCATAACACCACTGCAGGTGTGCAGGCGATCGGTGGCGAGGGCCTGTACATGGCGGCATTTGCCGGCTACGTCAAGAACTCGACCATCGAGTACTGCCGCGTCACGCCCACGCGAAGCGAGGATGGCTCCTCGATGGACATGACCGACGTCACCAATAAGTACGATGTGGCCATCGGCGCCCTGGGCGGCAACAACGTGTACGCTTCGGGCTTCGTCGGCTGCATGGCGGAAGGCGCTAAAGTCATCGACTGCTTTTCAACGGCGAAATGCTATAGCTATGCCGCGTCGTACGTGGGCGTTGTCTCCGTAACGCGCGCTTGGACGGGCGGTCTTGCAGGCCGCATCTTGTCCAAGAGCGGTAACGAGATCACTCGCAGCCATTTCGCCGGCGATTTGAGCTCGCGCCAGTACAACCCCATCGCCGCGATTCCCATTATCCAAAACGACGTGAACCTGGGCGGTATTGCTGCGCGCGCCAACAAGGGCGACGCCACGGTCACCGAGTGCTACTTTAAGCCGAGCGTGAGCCTAAAAGGCAGCAGCCAGGGTACTGCGGCTAAGAAAAAGATACCTTCGTTTGGCGGCGACGGCACCACCAAGGGCGACAGCTACGGTCCGTGGGATGACGAGCGCTACATCACGCGTGAGCTATGGGAAGAGCACGACTACGACTTCTGTGCCGGTACCATGCGCTCGACCGCTAACGATGATGCCCTGGGTGGCCAGCACACCAATGAGTGGGCGATGGACTACAAGCTGAATATCCCCGTGCATGGCCAGAGCGTTAAGGCGACGATCGATTTTCCCGGTGCGGGCACGGCAACTGTTCTGGCAACCATGTTGGGCAAAGACCAGTCCACCAGCGATCCGTACACCTTTGCGGTGAGCGCCGTGCTAGCCGGAACGGCACAGGGCTTGGCCCAAGGCGATACGTCGGTAATGTTTAAGCAGGAGACCTCCGCAAAGCCCGCGGGGCTGAGCGAGGCGAACGACGGTTACCGCTTTATGGGCTGGTTCCGCGAGCCCGATGTGCGTGTGAACCGAATTGGCCAAGACAACAGCTGGTTTGACGGCAAGACCGATGACGCCGCTGTTAAGGACGGCAAATGTGTCGAAGAGAACACGGCCCACGACAAGACTTCGACCTACACTGCCGACAACGGCAAGGATCATGACGCGAGTGAGGGCTTCAAGGGCAACGACCTCTTTATCGCTTCGTATGAGGCGCAGGTACTGTTCTATAACGTTGAGGGCAAGACGATCAATTGGAAAGACGGCAAGGCACACGATCGGTCCACGGACTGGTACCGCTATGGCGTCGGCCTGACGCCTGCTGCCCCAGCGGATCGCGGCAGCTTGTCGAAAACCGCGACGTTTATCGGCTGGACCACGCAGCCGAACGACGATAAGAGCATGAATGGCGCCTATGCTGCCATTACCTCAGATCGGCTGGCTGATCTGAAAAACAAGGGAGCATTCTATCCCGTGGGCAGCGAGATTGCCGTGGTCGGCCCCACCGATTTCTATCCCGTGTACAGCGACTACGTGTCACACATCATGACGGAGTTCGAGGGCAATGAGCAGGATACGCTCAATGATGTAACCCAGCGCGTAGACGTGGGCAAAACTCACGTTAAGGTTGAGACTGCAGAAGATGGCACAAGCGCGTATACCGTGCAGGTGCTCGACGTATCCGGCAAAGCTATATCCGAGGACGGCGAGCTGCCCAAGGGCTATCGCTTCCTGGGCTGGTATGAAAACAAGCAAAATGCGGATGGGTCCGAGGTGGAGGTGCGCGTAAGCCGCGACCCCAGCTACACACTCCCCGCAGATGTCGATCTAACCGTGACGCATACCTACATCGCCCGCTTTGAGTACCGAGTGGATTATTACGTCCGGGCTTATACCAACCATGGGTTTACGGACAGCAAGCTGCTTTGTTCCGTTTGGAATCGCTATCAAACGCCCTTTGAGGAAAACGTCGGCAGCACCTTCGTGCGTGAAAACGTCGTCCACTGGGGTCCGGAGCATGTTGACCACGGTATAAAGGATAGGTATGACGAAACGTGTGACACGCGCTTCACGAAGGAAACCCTTGTCGTGAGTCCCCTTAATGCGTACTCGCACAACGTTAAAAACGATACGGGAGCCGATACTCTAAAAGACCTCTATGCCGATACCGATTTTCCAGGCGCTGCAACGCTAAGCGATACCTGGACTTCGGCTTCGCTGAACGTAACGGTCAAACTGGTGAATGATCGCTATCGCCTGAATTTTTGGACGCTTGAGCGCGGCAATGGCTGCTGGACGTATGTGAAAAATCCCATCGAAAGCACGATGCTGGATCTCGATACGAAGTATTACGTTCGCGCGATGATTACTACAGACGTTAACTTCTACAACAAGGACAACACAATCCTGAAGGCCGCTACGCGTCGTTACGAAAGCAACCTGCTGCAAAATAAGGTGAATGGATCAGACCCTACGTACACGTATTACTACCCGCACGTGAACACTTCGGTTGAGGCAACAGGGGACCCGCAGGATGAGCCAACTGGTTCTTATGAAAGCCCCTTGACCCTTGAGTCTTCGCCGACCGATGCCGAGATGGCGGTGCCGGGCTATAAGTTCCTGGGCTGGATTTCGACCGCCGAGGTCCAGAAGGGTTCTGACGTCTGGAAGTATATCTACGATGTCGAGGGCGATTCCTTCACCACTTCTGACCCGGATAAGGCCGAACCGTATCTGGTGAAACCAGATTTTAAGGTCACCCAGTGGCAGGATGCCTATCCGGTGTACGCGAAGTACGACGTTAGGTACACCACCAACCTGCACCGCGCAGGTTTTGATGGCACGGACAAGGTCAATGTGCCTAAGTACGATAAGCACGACATCGCTCCCGTTATCAACGCGGACACCGACCCTGCTACGGCAACGGTGACCCCTGACGTCACGACGCCGGTTTATAAAGCAGGCGGTGAGCTGTATAAGTTGCAGAAGGTTGAGATCGAGCTTCCGAATGGCGAAGTTAAAAAGCTCGAACCTAACGGCGATAACTCGTATTCCTATCAGGTGGAACCCGGCGGGGCCTATACATTTGTGGCGTACTATTCGCCGTTGGCGGTCGTGTATCATCTCAATGCCTCGAAAGTGGACGGCAAAGTTGCTCAGCAAGGCGATATGCTCGGCAACCTTGATGGCGGCATCCCGAAACCTACTTATGACGTCAGCACTATCGATGCGGATACAGGTGCGTTCAACGCCTTCGTGGGCTGGACGGAAGCCCAGCCGGCACCTGGCAAGGGCTATGTCGCTTGGTCGGAGGGCATCCGTATGGTGAGTGCTTCTACCGTGGTCAAGGCCCCCATGGAGCTGTACCCGGTCTACCGTCCCAGTCTGGTTACCGTTCAATCGAGCATCGACTCAAATCTCGCGAATCCTGCTCTTGTCCGCGGTCTCGGCCGAACTGATTCCGGCGACCAGATTTCTCTTGAGGTCAAGGCTGTCAAGGAGGTTGTGGGCATTGACGGCACCAAGTACGACTTTGTCGGCTGGTCGCGCGACTACGAACCCGATGGCAAATACACCCTGTTGACCGATGACGAGAAGTATCCCCTCGAGGGCAGCGAGCCCTTTGAGAGCGTGACCTACACCGCGGTGTACAAGATCGCGCCGTATAAGGTTCGCTATCACGGTGTCGACGGGTCGGTCGTCTTTACGGCGACGGTCGACTCGGACGGCGAGCGCGCGACGGGTGCCGGCTTTGTTCATAACGTCGATGTTCCCAAGGTGGATGAGAGCGGCAACCCGGTCTATGACGACAACGGCAATCCCGAGATGGAGAAAAAGTCCGTGGCATACGACCCGGACGCCCACTCCAAGATCGTCGCGCTGCTCGATGAGCGGGCGGCTACTAGCGGTGGCGTGCGCGAACTCTTCCTGGAATGGCGATATGTGCCTGCCAATGGTGCTGCGAAGTCTTGGGATGAGTTTAAGGGCGAGCCGGTTAAGGGCGACATGGACCTGTATCCCGTGACGTATCGCGTGGTCGCCAAGGATACATCCGACCCCGAGAACCACGTAACCATGACCACCGCGCAGCTTAAATGGCTGCTCGATCCCAACGCCGCCAACACAGTCGACAATAGCGCCGACAAAGCACCCTTTAAGGTCTGCTTTGCTGAGCCGTTTATGGGAACGCAGCTGACCGTTACAGTGACGCAGGCGAGCTACGGCCCTGGTGCAGAGGGCGTTACCGCGGAGGAAAAGCCCGTAAACGGCAAGTTAGTCTCGCTCTACAGCTTGGGCTCGGGTAACGGTTCGTTCGACTTGGCCAACCGCCTGGAGTCCAAGAAGACGGGCGAAGGCAAGCAAGGCGACGGCAATGCCGTGTTCGACTTCGCCAAGACCCATGCGCTGACAATCGTCAAAAAGACCACCGATGCCAGCGCCATGGGACAGACGTTCCGCTTTAAGGTGACGAAGACGGCGGAGGGAGCCTCTCCCGAGACGCGCGTGGCCGAGGTGAAGGTCGATAAGCGGCAGCAGGAAAACGGTGAGACCTGGTATGTCGGCAGCGTGCAATTTGCCGCGCCGACGGGCATCTATACCGTCGAGGAAGACACGGCTTGGGCATGGCGCTACGAGGGCGAGCTGAGCACGCCGGGCAAGGCGCCCGGTAAATCTGCCGAGCTGACCATCTCGTCCGCCTCGAGCGCGGGCGACACCGTGGTGACGTGCGTCAACACGCGCGCGAAGGACAAGTGGGTCGATGGCGGCTCGCGTGCCAAGAATGTTTGGGAAAACGGCACGCTGAGTGGGGAGGATAAGGATGACTAAGCGCAAGCGGATCGTCGCCCTCCTTGTCGGCGTCCTCCTTTTGGCCGGCGCTGCCGGCACCTTTGCGTGGCTTTCGGTTACGGGCGTGCTGGTCAACGAGTTTGGCTTTGGCTCGGTGGCGCCTTCGGTGGACGAGACGCTCAAGGACAACGTGAAAAGGGATGTCTCGGTAAAAAACACGGGCTCGGCTCCGGCATACCTGCGTGTCGCGGTGGATATCTACTGGCAGGATAAGGATGGCGCGCGCCTGTGGGATGAGCCGGTTGCCGGCACCGACTACACCATTGAGTGGGGCGATAAAGGCGATGCCTCCGCCACTAACAGCCCTTCGTCTTGGGTTCTTGCGAGCGACGGGTTCTACTACTGGACGTCTTCTGTTAAGCCGCTCGACAAGACGGGCGTGCTCATCAAGAGCGTGTCCGAGAAGAAGGCAGATGGTAAAAACCTAGTCGTCGACATTTCGACCCAGGCGATTCAGTCCACGCCCGACGATGCGGTCACCGAGGCATGGAACTGTACGGTCAAAGATGGCGTGCTGGTGCCGCCGCACGGAGGTGCGTAAGTATGGCGTTCCCGATTCGCAAAGGCGTTGCGCGCTCCTTGCGTTGCATGGTCGCGGCCATTTTCTGCGTGGTCGCGCTCGCCGTTCCCGCCCGCGCGTTTGCCGATAGTCCCGCGATTGCCTATGACGGAAATGCGCGCCAGCTGACGGTAACGGGGGCGACGGGCTCCTCGGGGGAGCCCGATCTGTTTCCCGCCTTTAAAGATCTAATGCCCGGCGATGCGCGCGAGCAGCAGATTGAGGTTCGTGCCACGGGCGTAAAGTCCCAGGTACGCGTGTTTGTGCGGGCCGTTGTCGATCACGAGACGGCACACCTGCTGTCGCCCATTACCTTAACGGCGTCGGCTGGCGATGCGTCTGACGGTTGGCTCCAGACGGGAACGCCGGGCAGCGTGTTCGCCTATCCCACGCAGGTCGCCACGTTCACGAGCGATGGCAGCACGGTGCTCAATCTGCAGCTGAGTGTCCCGACGTCGGTGGGCAACGAGCTTGCCGACGCAAACAAGACCATTCGCTGGGAGATCACCGCCGAGGACGATGGCGAAACAATTCCTGCGCAGCCTGCTGGCTCCAAAAAGCCCGGCCTGTTTGGCCTGGCTGCGACGGGCGACAATTCGCTCGCATTGCTTTTGATGCTGCTGGCGCTTGCAATCATCGCTTTTATGGCCGCGCTGCTTTTGTCTCAAAGGAATAAGCGCTAGGCCCATCTTCTAAATGTTTCGCCCGCCCGGCGGCGGAATATAAGGTTTCCTGCTCTACAGTCCTGCGCAAGACAAAGGCCACATTAAGTGGCCTTCTTTGCGTGCGGGGCTTATAGGACAAAATGTGTGTCCCGATAGAACATCCGTTTCCATCCATTAATCCAGCCAGAACGGGTACGGGTCCCTGTGGTGGAGGTCCTCCCACACTGCCCTGTCGCCCCACTCCGGCCCTCCGTCATCACGCGACGGCGAGGCGGAGTAGACGCTGAACAGGAAGTCGATGTCCGCGTCGGTCGGCATCGTGGCGAGCTTCTCGCGCGCCGTCCTCGCGTCCCCCGAGTGCGCGTGGCACCACCAGAATACCGCCTTCACGCGCTTGACCGACGTCAGCCCCCGGTGGTTGCGCAGGACGGCCCTCAGCTGCGAGTTCACCCCTCCCTCGATCATGTTGTTGGTCGACGGCAGCGGGCCGGCCTTGGCCAGGGCGGGGTCGAGGTAGGTGAACAGCGTCCCCGCCGACACCAGCGACGAGCGCGCCCGCCTCAGCCTCTCGTGGGTGTAGATCCTCCTGCCGTCCACCACGGTCCTGTCCTCCAGGAAGTCGGCCCAGAACCCGCACCAGTCGAGGTAGCGCTCGACCCAGAGCTCGGCCTGGTGTGGATTGGCTACACTGATGTGGACAGTTCCGGGAGGGGCGCAGGAGACGGGAGGG
>OBZF01000591.1_pt1 | contig 17304 bp, 10 predicted proteins | sample 1495521 | NCBI WGS metagenome assembly OBZF01 (sample SAMEA2580234, study PRJEB22360) | human gut metagenome | biome: human gut; feature: human-associated habitat; material: faeces | place: Denmark | collected 2008/2010 | reverse complement strand
TCATTGACTATAAAGAAGTAGTACAAATACGCTCTTGAGTTCTCAAACCACCACCGCACCAGCAAGCCGCCCCAATCTCCAGGAGCGAGGCCGCCGTGCTGAGCAGCAAGAGATAAACTTACACGAGAACCCGCAATCGCGCAACCCGCAGGGCGCAATGAAGCACGGAACCGTTGGAAATCCAACGTTCCATCGGCGTGTCGAAAACCGGGAAAATGCGTCCGGAAAGCGCCGATACCATCAGAATAGACCCCGAAAACCACAACCAGGTGAACGCAAAACCAATAGCTGTCGGCGTGTCGACCATCAACATGGTCAACCACATCCGCATTTTGCGGTCCAACCACGGTTCTCGCATAACAAAAGCCGGAAGCTCCGTGGTTAGCGGAGGCTCCCAGCTTTGTTGTTCGGCTACTGGATATTCAGCTTTGGTCATTCGAATCGCTGACCATTGCTAATGCTGCCTGTAGCCGACTGTTTTCAGTTATTACTTCAGTTATCGCTGATCAGGCAGCTCACTCGGCATTGGCCGGGCCGGCGGCAACCGGTTCTGCAGCCGACTCGACCGTGGCGACAGCCTTCTTGCGGTTCAGGTACCGCTTGATGGCCACAATCTCCAGGCCGATCACGAGCACCGCGGTCACGCCCCAAGCCACGTACATGGCGGTCTTCCAGATCGGGGTGGCGACCTTCGGCTCGCCATTCGCGTACTGCCAGCTGTTGGCGGCCGTGTACAGGATGTTGTGCGCGGCCTGACGCATGGCCTTCACGGAAGTGGCGGACTTATCGGTGATGTGGTTGGTGATCTTCGTGGTGGCAAGCATCGAATCGTTGCCCGCACGCACTTCCTGATCGGCGTTCTGGTAGCCGTAGCCGCCGAAGTAATCGGTCAGGACGAAGCCCTTGAAGCCCCACTCGCCGCGCAGCACGGTCTGCAGCAGGTTGCTGGAAGCGCCGGCGTAGGTGTAGCCGATGTAGTTGAAGGAGCTCATCACGGCCTGGGCGCCGCCTTCCTTCACGCTCATCTCGAACGGCTTCAGATAGGTTTCACGGATGGACTGCTCGTTGGCCCACGTGCACACCATGTTGGTGCGGTTGGTCTCCTGGTCGTTGAGTGCGAAGTGCTTCATGAAGGAGTACACGCCCTTGGACTTGGCGCCGGCGATTTCGTTGGAGGCCATCGCACCGGAGAGCAGGGAGTCCTCGGAGAAGTACTCGAAGGTACGACCGGAGAATGCCGAACGGTGGATGTTCATGGCCGGAGCGTACCAACCAGCCACGTGCATGTCGTGAGCCATGTCGCCGATCATCTCACCGAACTGCTTGGCGAGATCACGGTTCCAGGTGCAGGCGAACGCGGTGGAGGCCGGGAAACCGATGGAGCCAACACCGGTGAAGTTGTTGTTCAGCGAGGCCGGGCCGTCGGCGTCGGTCAGCTGGATCTTGCCGACAGACTTCACAGCCGGAGTGCCGTAACCACCATTGGCGATCAGGTTGTCCATATCGTCGAAGGTGAGCTGGTCGAGCAGCTTGTCCCAATCGGCGTCGTCATAATCCTTGCCATACATCTGGTACAGCTTCAGGCCATTCTTGGCACCGGTGGTCGGCATCTCGTCCGAATCGTTGTCATACTTCTTCGGATCGTAGTTGCTGTTGTTGGTGAACTCGGCCTTGGCTTCGTCGCTCATCGAGAAGTTGGTCGGAGCGGCGGCGGCCTTGGCATAGTTCGCGAAGTGGCCCGCGCGAGACAGGTACGTCACGTCGCCGGCGGCGTAATCGAACTCGTTGGTGGCGGCCACGGCATCGCCGTTATGGGTGTTCGAGTCGGAATTGTAGGTGACGGTGTCCTTCACGGTGACCTTCTGATGGTCGATCACGTGGTGCGAATCGGACTGGATGGAGATGTCGTAATCGCCCTGCTCCAGCACGTACGCCTTAGCGTCCTTCTGGTCGTAGGAGGCCATGTCGTCATCGTCGAACTCGATCTTCACGGTCTGGGAAGCGCCCGGCTCGAGCTTCTTAGTCTTTTCGAACGCAACCAGGTTCTTGGATGCCTTCTCGATGCCGCCATCGGTGTACGGCGGGTTGTAGTAGACCTCGACCACGTCCTTGCCGGCCTTGTCGCCGGTGTTGGTGACGGTCACATCGAACGAGATCTTGCCGTTCTTGTAGGAGACCTTGCCCATCTCCTGCTTGAACGTCGTGTAGGACAGGCCGTAGCCGAACGGGAACATGACGGTGTCGTCGTAGTTGATCAGACCTTCGTCGGCGGCGGTCTCATAGAACTTGTAGCCAACGTAGATGCCTTCGACGTAGTTGACGAACGTCGGGGTCACCGTGACCTTGTCGCCACTGAAGCCCATGTAGGAAGCAGTGAGATCATCCGCATTGTCGTAAGTGAACTTGCCGTTCGTGCCGACGGACGAAGCGTTGCCGGCGGCGGTGCCATCGGTGTTGTTGAACACAGCGGTCTTGGTCAGGTCCTTCGCGAACGTGTCGGAGGTCTTGCCGGACGGATTCACATCGCCGGCGAGCACCTCACCCAGTGCGGAGAAGCCGGTCTGGCCGGCCGGCGGGCACCACAGCACGGACTTGATCTGCGGATACTGGGACAGGAAGTCGAACTGGAACGCGTTGGCGCCGTTGTAGACGAGCGTCACCTTCTTGAAGTTCTTGGTGACCAGGTCGATCATGTCGCGCTCGGTCTGGGACAGCTGCAGGAAGTGCTCGCCATCCTTGAAATCTTCGTAGTCCTTGGAATTGTTGTTGTAGGTGATGCCCTTCGCCTTCATGTTCGTCGGCAGGTCAGCGCCTTCGCCGCCGACGCGGGTGATGGTGATGACGGCTTCGTCGGAGAAGTCCTTGGCGTCGGAGATCAGCTTGTCGGAATACTGCTTGGCCGGAACCTCAGGCAGGGTCCAATCCTGCGACCACATAGCCACCATCGGGCGGTCCTTGCGGTAGTCGGTGTACAGCTTGGTCAGCTCGGAATTGGTTTCGATGCCGGCCTGCTTCATGCCGTCAAGCATGGAAACGGTCTCGTACTGGTCGGACATGGAGCCGGAGCCGGTGCCGCCGTAGACGGGGTTGGTGGAGCCCCAGCCGAACACGTTGACCTTCTTGCCGGACAGCGGCAGGTTGGAATCGTCATTCTTCAGCAGGGTGACGGCCTCCGACTGCACATCCTTGGCCAGCTCGTTGGCCTTGGAAACCGTGGCGTCGGACAGCGTGTACTTGGTGATGGTCGCATTGTTGAGCAACGTGGAAAGCGGGCCGGTCAGCATCATGGACACGGCCACGACGATGCCGACAAGCGCCACCAGCCAGGATTCGGAATGGACGATCTTACGGGTCGCCACGTCCTTGACCGTCTTCTTGTTGACGGCGAAGGTGATGATCAGCGCGAGCACGAACAGCACGCCGATCGCAATCAGATATGGTGTCAATGAACCGATGACGTTCATGACATCAGCCATGTTGATTTGCAGCATGGTCTGCCTCCTCCTTGATTCTCATAACCAAACGACGCATTGGCTCCAATGCCTTTATCGGAACCGCGAAACCATTCAACACTGCCCCGCATCTCATGGTTTCGGTGAAGTGGCTGCAGATGCGTGCGGCAAGTGAAGACACTTCTTCATGTCGATGATTCGATTTCATCAGACTTCAACGTGCGGCACATGGCGTTTTCCCCAGCCTGTCAATTCGCGTGCATAATCTGCACGCCAAGTACGATGGAAGTATGAGCGACTTAAGCGCATTGAATCTGGAAGCAGGCAGCCTGGTTGGCGGCTACACGTTGATTTCCCGGCTTGGTTCGGGTGCCATGGGCTCGGTATGGCGTGTGCGGGACGATGGCGGCCATCAATATGCGATGAAGATTTTGCGTGATTCCCTCTCCGACAACGATTCCCCGCAGCAGCAGCGAGACGAGTTGACCGCACGCGAGCGCCTGCGCAGGGAGGCGATGGCGTTGCAGAAGGTGCGGCATCCGGGCGTGTGCGGCATTGTGGATATGGAACTTGACGACGCGTTGGCTTTTATTGTGACCGAGTTGATCGAAGGCAAGAATCTGCGTGAGGATGTGCGCGTCAATGGCCGATATGTGGGCGACGATTTGGAACGGCTGGCACGCAAGCTGATTGAGGCGGTGCGTGCCGTGCATGCGTCCGGCATCGTGCACCGCGATATCAAGCCGACGAATGTGATGGTGTCGAGCACCGGCCCGGTATTGGTGGATTTCGGCATCGCTATGGGCGAAGGCGAAAGCCATGTGACGCGTACCGGTCTGGTGATGGGCACGCCGGGGTTCATCGCGCCGGAAATCATTGATGGCGCGGAATCGGATGAAATGACCGATTGGTGGTCGGTGGCGAGCGTATTGGCGTTCGCCGCTACGGGTGAGCCGGTGTTCGGCACGAAGCCGATGATGACCGTGTTGGAACGTGCGGCGGCAGGCAGCGCCAATCTTGCGGGACTTCCTGCGGGCACGATGGCCGCGTTCCGTTCGGCGCTTAATCCGGATCGGACGAAGCGGTGCACGCCGGACGATTTGCTGCAGGCGATCGCCGTGGATGCGTTGAATCCGCAGGCGTGGGTTGCGGCCGACAATGGTGGCGCAGCGGATGGCGATACGGAGGCGATGCCCCCTTTTGTTGAATCGCCCGACAATCCGCGCACGTTGTGGCGATTGCAGGACGACATAACCGGCGAAAACGCCATCAGCACGCGCACGATGCCAAGGCTCAGCGAAGCAACGCAGGCGATCGGGCAGCCCGATGTGAGCGCAACTCAAGTAATCGGGAAACAAGTGACCAGCCAATCCGACGCGAGCGCAACGCAGGTGATCGCACCTGTTGACGATGCCGAGACCAGTGTGCTTTCCGACGCACTTCCCAACGTGGACAGCACGCGCACGATGCCGCAATCGCAAGGCACGCGGGCGATGCCGACAGGCACGCAGGTAATGCCGCAATCCATGCCGTCAACACAAATGCTGCCGGCCCAGAACGCATGGAATCCAGCGGAAGCGCCGACGCAAGTCGACCCGACCATCAAACCCGCGTTGCAACGCATCGCCATGCGGCAGCCACCGTCCGTCATACCGCAGGCCACGGTGGCCGCGGCGCAGCAATCGCCCGCAATGTCATTCCCGCCGGTACCCGGTATGGATGGGCCGAACGTTGCGGAAGCACCCAATCCCGCCGATGTGAAGCGTGGCGCGATGTTGGGCCGGGGCATGCTCCCCTGCGCGCTGATGGCGATTCCCGTGGCCGTCTGCGGACTGTTCTCACTGTGGACGGCGATGGCAGCCGCGTTGCTGTTCGCCTGTGCGCTGGCCACCATCGGATTCAACACGGAGGCGCAGCTCGAACGCGAAGGCAAACGTGGCGGCGAGAAGAAAAGTTCCGACTGGCTGCTGCGATTGGCGGGACTGCCCTGGCACATCGTGAAGGGCTTCGGCGTCGCCATCGTGCGGACGCTGATCATGTTGGCCGTGGCCGCGCTGGGTTTGTCGCTCACCACGGTCGTGCTGCAGCTTCCGTATGCCGTGATGGATACGTGGATATTTGGATTGACGATTCCGATGCCGACGCTGCTTGGCGGTCCGCTTTCCGAAAGCGGGCTGGCGCAGGCTGCGTTCTGCGCGATCGGCTGGCTTGTGGCCGTGGCCGCTCCGGGCGCGATCGTACTGCGATTGGGCGGCGGCGCACTGCGTAAACAGCCGTATCTGCGCCACTTGAGCGAGCTGCCGACGCAATCGCAAGGCAATACGGAATTCCCGGCGAATCGATAGCAAGGCATCGCTAGTATGGTGCCCAGCATAACAACGTGAGGTCGAAAGGAATATCGATGGCCCAGAACAGCAAGGATGCGCAGAAGCGTACCAGCCGCGCCGAGCGTAGGGCCGCTGAGGCCGCAGCGATGAAGGCGCGCGCCGAGCAGATGGAGAAGGAACGCAAGCAGCAGACGATCATCGGCGGCATCGTGGTGGCGGTGCTGGTGATTCTGGTGGCGATCGGCGCGTTCACCGTGTACCACAACATGCATAAGAAGGCCGAAACGAAGGCTTCCACCGAAACCGTGCAGGAAGCGTACACGGCGTTGCAGAAAGTGAAGAACACTCCGAAGCTCGTCGATAAGAAGGGCGGCCTGCTGATTTCCAAGAACGGCTACGGCAAGGCTGTGGAGGGCGCGCCGACCGTCGAGCTCTACATGGATTTCCTGTGCCCGGGCTGCGGCAACCTGCACCGCCAGTTGGACGCCGACCTGCAGAAGATGGTCGATGCCGGCCAGATCAATCTGGACCTGCATTTCATGGCGTTCATGGACCGTTGGTCCACCGACGAGTATTCCAGTCGCGCGGCGAACGCGGCCATCTACCTGGCCGAGCATGACAGCGACCCGAACCATCTGATCTCCTTCCTGGAGAAGGTCTACGCCGAGGATTTCCAGCCGGAGGAAGGCTCCGCATACAAGTCGGTGAGCGACGCCAAGATCAAGGAGCAGATGATCGCCGCGGGTGTTTCCAAGGATGTTGCGGACAAGGCGTTTGGCCGCGATTATCAGGAATGGCTTGATGCGATCGACACTTACACGCCGAAGCGTTCCGAACTGTGGCATCAGTCCGGCAGCTACAAGGGCAGCATGACCACGCCGACCGTGATCATCAACGGCAAGTATTGGGATATGGACCAGCTGACCACCGCCCAGACGACGGTTAAGGACGGTCTGTTGGAATCAATCGGCCTGAAGGACAGCGAAGTCGGCGTTGCCGGCAAGATGCCGTCCATCGGAGCCAAGAAGGGGCCGATTTCCGTCACCACGGGCGAATAACCCCTTACGGGCAGCCGGCGCGTCTCAACCCGCAATACTAAGTTGACGGCGGTGGAAGCGCTGGTTATGCTATTCATCGTTCCTCTGTTGTTTTCATAGCAAAAGAGGACATGCCTCCTTAGCTCAGATGGCCAGAGCGGCCGCCTTGTAAGCGGCAGGTCGTCGGTTCGATCCCGACAGGAGGCTCGAACCCGTATGACGGGCTTGGACCTCTTACCATGGGTAAGTGCTCCAGAAGTCTTCCCCCAACTTGAGACTTCTGGCAAAGCGGACGAGACGTCCCCCAACCTGTCTCGTCCGACCGGGGGCAGGACATCCCCTTCTCTCCTGCCCCCTTTTTATTTTTCGCTTTTCGCACCTGCTTTCAAAAATGTGGCGGTATGGATAAAACCATCGGAAAGCACGGCGACCGTTCCAGCTGAGCCGTTACAATAACGGCGTTGTAGGCAGCGCTGAAAAGAGGATAAATGACGAGAAGGTGGACCCCTCGGAGATTCGTGACGCTTCGTCGTGTCCGCGTCATGGCATGCGTGGCCTCATTGACTTTGACTTCGGCGTTGGCGTTTGGTGTGGGCGCGCGCAAATCCGTGGCATTGACCGTCAATGGGGAGACCACCACGGTGACCACATATGCGATGAGCGTGGACCGTCTGCTGCAGGAGCAGGGCGTGAAAGTCAAAACGCACGACCTGGTGGAGTCGACCAGCCCGACCAGCATGCTGAAGAACCATGATGTGGTGAACGTGCAGAGCGCATACCAGACCACCATCACCATCGACGGCCAGGAAGTGCCGTTCTGGACGGTCGCGTCCAGCGCCGAGCAGTTGCTGGACTTCTTCAACCAAAACGAAACCGAAGCGGCGAAAATCACCGTCAATATCAGCAACGTCTACAACAAGCTCACCGGCGGTCTCATCATCAACCAGAAGGGGCCCGTCACCGTCATCGCGGACGGGAAAAGCTCGGTGGCGCCGAACGGCAAGCTGCCCGCCGCCTCCATTCTTGACGCCAAAGGCATCACGTCGGGCAAGGAGGATCGCGTCAGTGTCGAAAAGGACGGCAAGACGACCATTCTGCGCGTCCGCCGCGTGACGCATGGTGAGGAGACCCGCACGAAGGAAGTGCCGTTCGGCACGCAGACCATCATCGACCCGAACCTGCAGCCGGGCGAAGTCACGGTACGGCAGGAAGGCGAAAACGGCGAAATCCAGCAGACGTACGCCGTCACCTACGTGGATGGCGTGAAGGAAAGCGAGACGCTGACCGGAGAGAAGACCACGAAAATCGCCATCGACAAAGTCATTGCGGTCGGACCGGAAAAAACTACGGACGATACCGACAAATCCGACAAATCCGACAACAGCGGCAACAGCAACAGCAACGGCGATTCCGGCAAGACGGACGACGGCAAGAACGATTCGGGTAAGAACGACTCGAATAAGTCCGATTCGAATAAGTCCGATTCCGACAAAACCGATTCGAACAAGTCGGATTCCTCGGATAAGAACAATTCGAACAACAACTCGAATAACAATTCCAACAACACCAAGAAGGACGATCCGGCACCGACCCCCACACCAACCCCTGCACCGCAGCCGACTCCCGCACCCCAGCCCAAACCGCAGCCCACGCCGCAGCCGAGCAATCCTTCCGCAGGCTGCCGCTTGTACCATCCTTCCGCGGCACAGGCACAGGCCTACGCTTCCGGCGCGGCGGCGCAGCGCGGCTGGACCGGCCAGAACTGGACGGATCTGGTCAAACTCTGGAATCGCGAATCCGGATGGAGCTGGAGCGCGGAAAACGTGTATTCGGGCGCATACGGTATTCCGCAAGCGTTGCCGGGCAGCAAAATGGCCACGTTCGGCGCGAATTGGAAGGACGATGCCGCCGTGCAGATCGACTGGGGTCTGAGCTACATCGCACAGCGGTACGGCAGCCCGTCCGCGGCGTGGCAGCACTCCGAACAGACCGGATGGTACTGATCCGGCTAATCGCCAACGATTTTCGTACCGGCATGAACGGATAATGAGGGAATGACAGAAGAGGGAATGACGGAAAACGTGAACGAGCATACGCAGGGCCATTTGCTGGGGGCGGCCGACATCCGACGCATCGCCGCCGACGCGGGTATCAGCCCGACGAAGAAATTCGGGCAGAATTTCGTGATTGATCCGGGAACCGTGCGTCGCATCGTGCGCGAGGCCGGCGTGACCGCCGACGACCATGTGCTGGAAGTCGGTCCCGGACTGGGTTCGCTGACGCTGGCGATTCTGGAAACCGGCGCCACGATGACGGCTGTGGAAATCGACCCGCCGGTCGCCGAACGCCTGCCGAAAACCATCGCCGAATTCATGCCGGACGCCGTGGACCGCTTCCGTGTGGTCAACCGCGACGCACTTACCGTCAATCCGGAGAATCTGCCCGATTTCAAGGATGACGATTCCTTCACGCTGGTGGCCAATCTGCCGTACAACGTGGCCACGCCGATTCTGCTCACCCTGTTGGAACGTTTCGACAATCTGGGCACCTTCCTGGTGATGGTGCAGAAGGAAGTGGCGGACCGTTTGAGCGAGAAGCCCGGTTCGAAGATCTACGGCACGCCGAGCGTGAAGCTCGCATGGTACGGCACCGCGGAACGCGTGGGCGTCATCGGCCGCAACGTGTTCTGGCCGGCCCCGAACGTCGATTCCGCGCTGGTGCTGTTCAAGCGCTACCCGGGCGGTCACACCCCCGCCGCGGACAATGCGGACGGTTCCGTGGTGAATCGCGAAACCGTGTTCCGTTTGATCGACGCGGCTTTCGGGCAGCGCCGCAAGACCCTGCACGCCGCATTGAAGAAAATCGTGCCGTCCGAAGCGTTCGAGAAGGCCGGCATCGACCCGACCCGTCGTGGCGAGACGCTCACCATCGACGAATTCGTGGCGTTGGCACGCGCGTTGGATGAGGTGTTCGCGTCATGAGCACCATTGATTCGCCCGCCATCGGAACGGCCACCATCAACGCCGTGAGCGTGGACTGCCCGGCGAAAACGAATCTGACCCTGCATGTGGGCCCGTCGCATGCCGAATGGGGCGGCCGTCATGAACTCGACACCATCTATTGCGCGGTCGGCGTATACGACACCGTCACTGCCACGCGCAAAGCGCCGGGAAGCGGCTTCTCGCTGAATCTCGAGGGCGCGTATCTGGGCGACCTGGCCTCTTCCGGCAGCGATATGCGCCGCAACCACGCCGTGCTGGCATTGTTCGCCATGGCCGAAGCGAGCGGCCATGAGCCGGACGTGGCGTTGAACATCGACAAGCGCATCCCCGTCGGCGCGGGCATGGCCGGCGGTTCCGCCGATGCGGCGGCGACGATTCTGGCATTGAACACGTTGTGGGATCTCGATTGGCCGATCGAACGCCTGCAGGAAGTCGCGGCCACGCTGGGCGCGGACATGCCGTTCTGTCTGACCGGCGGTTACGCGCGCGGCACCGGTTTCGGCGAACGCATCGAACAGCTTGATGACGATGGCGATATCGTACGCGATCTTACGGAACGTGGGTTTACCGGCCATCTGCTGGTCGGCGCATACCGTGCGGAACTGCGCACGCCGGAAGTGTATGCCACATTCGATCAGATCGGTGCCGGCGATGGCGATGAGAACCACCTGCAGAAGGCGGCGGTCTCCCTGCATCCGCGTAGCGGACAGGCGATCGAGGAAGCCTTGCGTGCGGGAGCCAGCCAGGCGTTCGTCTCCGGTTCCGGCCCGTCCGTCATCGCGTTCGTGCCGACGGAGGATGCGGCGGACGCCGTGCAGCGGGCATGGCAGGACAGCCGTTGCGTCGATCGCATCATCGCCACGAACGCCCCAGCCCGACCGATTGTGCATATCACCGCATGACACATATCACCGCATGACAGTAAAGTTGATGGCAATTGGTTTGTTCAAAAGGAATTCGTAAATGACCCAGGCTAACGACGAGCGCGCCGCGCGCAAAGAGTACATTCGCCGCCGTCAGAAGACGGTGTTCAGCATCGTCGGAGCCGTCATGGTGGTCGCCATGGTGGTGTCCCTGCTGTTCTTTTTCCATGTCGGAGGCCTGGGCAACGTCAAGTCGGCCGCCGTACAGCCGAATTACGGCCAGCAGGCACCGTGCCCCATCAAGGAAGCCGACGGCAACAAGGCCAAGTATGTGGAGAATCGCAACATCACGCTGCGTGTGCTCAACGGCACGAAGTTCTCCGGCTTCGCCAAGGCGGTGAGCGACGCGTTGCAGAACCGCGAGTTCAACCCCCAGACGCCGGACAACTACACCAAGAAGGTGGATCGCACGATGATCGTCTTCGGCAAGAACGGCGTGAATCAGGCGTACACCGTGGCAAGCAATTTCACCGATGCCATGCTGGTTATGGACGACCGTCAGGACCAGCTGATCGACGTCATCGTGGGCGCCACATTCGACAATCTGCAGGATACGAAGAAGGTTCCCGCCGCAGGCAAGGCGATCACCGGCATCCAGGGCTGCGTCGCGGTGGACAAGATGACCGACCTGCCCAAGGCGCCCGAACATGATGCGGTGAATCCGCAAAGCTGACCGCCAATCGAAATCGATATAGGCAATATGAAAAACCCGCGCTCCCCCAATCGGGAACGCGGGTTTTCGTATTCGAGCTGTTCCAAGCACACTGTTCCATGCATGCGGCGAAACCACCGCATGTCAATCGCTATTCGCCCTGCTCCTTGTACCAGCGTTCCAGCTCGGCAACGGCCACGTCACGCTCCACCGGACCGTTATCGAGGCGGTATTCCAGCATGTGCTTGTACGCCTTGCCGACCATCGGGCCTGGTTCGATGCTTAGCAGCTGCATGATCTCGTCGCCGTTGAGGTCAGGACGGATCGCGTCGAAGTCTTCCTTTTCTTTCAGGTCGCGTACACGCTGTTCCATCTCGTCCATGGCCGCCGAGAACATCATGGCCTTGCGCTTGTTCTGTGTGGTCGTGTCGGCGCGCGTAAGGCGGTTCAGACGCTCGTACAGCGGGCCAGCGTCCTTGACGTAGCGGCGGACCGCGGAATCCGTCCACGGCTCCTCCACGTAGCCGTGGAAGCGCAGATGCAGGTTGACCAGCTCGCTGACGTCCTCGACCATGTGGTGGTCGAAATGCAGTGCCTTCAAACGCTTGCGTGTCATCTTCGCGCCGACAGCGTCATGACGGTGGAAGCTCACCTTGCCGCCCGCTTCGAAACGACGGGTCTTCGGCTTGCCGATGTCGTGCAGCAGAGCCGCCAGACGCAGCGTCAGGTCCGGGGCCGGCACCGGACCGTCGGGACCGGTTTCGAGGGCGACGGCGCGTTCGATGACGATCATGGTGTGTTCGAACACGTCCTTATGGCGATGGTGCTCGTCGATTTCCAGCTGCAGCGCGGGAATTTCCGGCAGCACGATGTCGGCAAGACCGGAATCGACCAACGCTTCGATGCCGGCGCGCGGGCGATCGGACAGCAGCAGCTTGACCAGTTCGTCGCGCACACGTTCGGCGGAGACGATTTCGATGCGATCGACCATGTCGGACAGCGCTTCGGCGGTTTCCGGCTCGATGCGGAAGCCGAGCTGCGCCACGAAACGCACGGCGCGCATCATGCGCAACGGATCGTCGTCGAACGACTGCCGCGGATCGACGGGGGTACGCAGCACGCCTTTGGCCAAATCGTTCGCACCGCCGAACGGATCGACGAATTCGAGTTCCGGAACACGCAACGCCATCGCGTTGACGGTGAAATCGCGGCGGGAAAGATCGCCTTCCAGCGTGTCGCCGTAATTGACTTCCGGCTTGCGCGAGTCGGGGTCGTACGTGTCGGAACGGTAGGTGGTCACCTCCACTTTCACCTCGGTGCCGTCCTCACGCCTGCGCATCGCGCCGAGCGTGCCGAATTTGCGGCCCATATCCCAGAAGCCATCATGCCCAAAACGGCGCAGAATATGCTCAAACTGCTCGGGACGCGCCGATGTGCAGAAATCCAAATCATGCGATTTGCGATGCAGCAGCAGGTCGCGGACAGGACCCCCGACCAGTGCCAGTTCGTAGCCTTCCGCAGCAAACATACGTCCTAATTCAATGGCCTCTGGCCACACTTCGAAGTTCACGCCATACCTTTCAGCACCACAAGTTTTTCGTTTACCAGCATACCGTTACCCCACCTGCACACAGAATTGAGTATGGTTGGAATCATGATTACGCCCGCAGACCTTGCACGCATGCTTGCCCATGCTGCGGACGACCATGCCCAAAATCCGCTGGAACCGGACGAACTGCTGTACACATCGCAGTCGGTTTCGCTGCAGCAGCTGCAACAACTACAGCAATTGCAGCAGCGCACGATCATCACGCCGAGCGCGCCTACGCCGGCGATGATGCCGCGCCGGCGCACCGCGGATGGTCCGACCACATTCGCATCGCTTGACGCGCAGGAGCTGCCGGTGGTGCGCGAGTATTCGGCGGGCGGGCTGGTGTTCGACGACAAGGGTCGCGTGGCGATCATCGCACGTCATTCACGCAGCGGGCATTTGGAATGGTGCCTGCCGAAGGGACATATCGAAAAAGGCGAAACGCCGCAGCAGACGGCCGTGCGCGAAGTGCATGAGGAAACCGGCATTCTGGGCGAGGTGGTCGATTCCATCGCCACCATCGACTATTGGTTCACCGGTACCAGCCAACGCGTGCACAAGCTGGTGCACCACTTCGCGTTGCGGCAGATCGGCGGCGAGCTGACCGTCGAAGGCGATCCCGACCATGAGGCCGAAGACGCCATTTGGGTGGATTTTGCTGATTTGGACGATGTGCTGAGCTATCCGAACGAACGGAAGATAGCATGGTTGTACGCAAGGAAACTCAACAGACAGGCGTAATAGTGAATCAATCCGCACAACGGCACGTTTCGCGTGGCCTTCGCGCGTTATCATCCATCCTCGCCATGGTATTGACCATGGCGTTGATGTTGTTATACGCACCCACGCCATCGGCAAGGGCCATGGAATCGACCACATCGGCGGAGTCGACGGACGGTATGTTGTCCATCAACTCTTCCACGGCCGTATTGACGGACACCTCCGGATACCATCTGAACGCCACGGTGACCAACACGACCGGACAGGAGATTCCCGCGGGAACGCTGACGCTGGCCATGAACGCCTTCTACACGTTCGTTTCGCGCAACGACATCCAGGATTGGTCTGAAGGCAACGGGCGAATCCCCACCCCGCAATCCGTGGGACAGGCCGATGTGCCCGCGTTGCAGCCGGGAGCCAGCACCAACGTGAGCATCGACGCGGACGCCCATCAGGAATCGCTCGCGGCCATCAACTCTTGGGGGCCGAAGCCGGTGCTGCTGAGCTATTCCGCCAACGGAACCCCCCTTGCTCAATCGCATACGTTCGTGACGCGCACCGGCGCGGGACTCCACACGCCCAGCACGCCGGCGCTGCACATCACCGTCGCCCAGCCGCTGGCCGCCAACGGGTGGACCACCGACAGCAAGCTGCTTGGACAGCTGGTCGATGAAGGGGGTATTTCCTCCTCGAAACTGGCGAAAATCGCCATGCCCAGCAAGGATGACGACGCACGGCTCAAATCGTTGCAGCAGACCTTCGCCAAGCACGACATGCTGCAGGTCGTAGGAGATCCGACCTACCTGCAGGCGATGGCGATGCCAACGCGGGTCGACGGCATCACCCAGCCCGCATTGTTCGACATAACCGCCTACAGCGCCATGAACAACGCTCCGGCCTACAGCGCAGCCGGCATCAACGACCGTCAATGGTCCGCAGCCAAAGCCCGGAAAACCTATCAATCGGCATTGGGTGACAGCAACGCGGACATCACCGCATACGCGTGGCAGGGCAACGGCAATTGGACCCTGCAGGCGTTGACGAAGGCCCGCCAGCAGGGGTACGGCACCGTCATCGCCACGCATGACTTCGAAGAGGACGATGCGGCTACCGTACGTACCGGCAAGACGGTGGTCTCCACCGATGCCGGGGACATCACCGTGCTTTCCGCGCAGAATGTGCTTTCCGGCCTGGCCCAAGGCAAGGCGACCAGTGACGATGCCAACGCCGACAGCGAGGGAACCACGGCCGGCAGATTGGCGCGATTCGTCGCGCAAAGCGCGTTCTACCAGATGGAACAGCCTTATGCGGAACGCAACCTGCTGGTCTGTCTGAACGAGGATTCCGACCCCAGTGTTGTGGACGCGCTGATGAGCGACATCGAGCAGTCGCCGTGGCTGAACCTCACCGATTTCGCCACGTTGAAGGATGCCGACATCTCCGAAGATGCGGCCAGCATGTCAACCGATCTTCCCCAAACGGACGGCCTTACCGATAGCATGCGCAGCGACGTCCAGCAGACTCTGAGCGCGCTGGCGAACTCATCGAGCAACATCAAACGTTTCAATACGTCGATCCTCATCAAGCCGAACGGAAAAGACGAATCCGACGTCAACACCTGGAGCAGGCAGCTGACGAACACCCACACCATCATGGCCCTGCACGCGTTGGGCGGCGAAAGCCCTTCCAGAAGCACGATGGCGGAAGGCGCGAACCAGCTCGCGGCCCTGCTGATCAACGGTGTGGCGATCACGCCGACGGAAAGCGTGAACGTGGTCAGCGAAACCGCGAAAATGCCGGTGACCATCAGCAACAGCCACCCGTACCCGGTAAAGGTGAAGGTCTCGTCGCTGACCGATTCCATGCAGATCGTCACGTCCCGATTCGACACCGTGCAGGTGCCGCCCCACGGCGAAGCACAGGTGGCGTTCACCATCCGTGTGTCCACGTCCGGCACCGCCAACGCCACCATCAGCCTGTTCGACAGGAATGGTGCAGCGTTTGGAGCCACGCAGGTCACCCACATCACCAGCGCGCTGCAGATCAGCGACAAGAGCGGTTTCGTCATCATCGGCTTCGCCGTGCTCTTGGGCGCTGTGGGACTGTGGCGTCAATTCAACCGTAAGAAGGATCCCGACGAATGAGTTCTTCCGTTGGCCGTAACTCACTGATCATGGCCTCCGGTACCGCCGCTTCGCGCGTGACCGGCCAAATCCGCACCATCCTGCTTGCCTGGGCCTTGGGCACCACCGGCTATGCCGCCAACGCCTACCAGGCCGGTTCGATGATTCCGCAGGTCATCTACACACTGGTTTCCGGCGGCATCTTCAACGCGGTGCTTGTGCCGCAGATCGTGCGCACGCTGAAATCGAAGGACGCCGAAACCAAGCTCAACAAGCTCATCACCCTTGCCATCACCTTGTTGTTGGGTGTGACGCTGCTCATGGCCGTTGCCACGCCGTTGTTGACCAAACTGTATGTCAACGGCAGCGCCGAAACCATGGCCCTCGCCACCTCCTTCACCTTGTGGTGCATGCCCCAGATCTTCTTCTACGGCCTGTATACGGTGATCGGGCAGATTCTCGCGGCGAAGGACCATTTCGTCACGTATGCGTGGAGCTCGGTCGGCGCGAACATCATCAGCTGCATCGGTTTCGGCGCGTTCATCGCGATGTTCGGCAGGGCCACGGAACGTCCGCTGGACTTCTGGACGCCGACGAAAATCGCGCTGACCGCCGGCACTTGGACGCTTGGCGTGGCGTTCCAGGCGCTGGTGCTGTTCATTCCTTTGACGAGAATCGGCCTGAAATACCGTCCGAAATTCGGCGTTCACGGCATCGGACTGCGTTCGATGGGACCGGTCGCCGCGTGGAGCCTCGGCATCGTCGGCGTCGATCAGATCGTCAACATCATCGTCACCCGCGTGGCCACCAGCGCGCCGTTCAAGGCTTCGGAACAGCTGCATATGAGCCAGTTGGACGTGGCCGGCAACGCCTCGTATCAGAATGCGTACACCATCTACATGCTGCCGTATTCGCTGATCGCCGTGTCCATCGCCACTGCGATCTTCCCGAAAATATCGAAAGCCATCGCGGACCGCAATATCGACGAGGCGCGCAAGGATCTGAGCTCGGCCCTGCGTAATCTCAATCTCATCATGTGCTTCTTCGCAGCGGCGTTCATCGTGCTTCCGTTGCCGATCATCCTCGCACTGCTGCCGTCCATCAGCGTGCGTGAGGCGCTGCTCATCAGCGCGCCGCTCGCCGCTTTGGGCATCGGCCTGCCACTTTCCAGCTCGTATTTAGTCATCCAACGCACGTTCTACGCGTTCGAAGACGGCAAGCATCCGTTTATTTTCATGGCGATCACCATGGCCATCCAGGGTGGCGCCATCATCGCGTCGACGTTCATTCTGCCGCCCACGCAGTGGATCACCGTCATCGGATTGGCGATTTCGGTGAGCTTCATCCTGCCGTATCCGCTGCTTACACACATGCTCCGTTCCCGTTTCGACGGCGATGTGGACGACAAGCGCATCATCACCGCCTATGCGAAGGCGCTGGTGGCCACGATAGCCGCCTGCGTGATTGTTACCGTTGG
>OBZF01000552.1_pt1 | contig 18167 bp, 14 predicted proteins | sample 1495521 | NCBI WGS metagenome assembly OBZF01 (sample SAMEA2580234, study PRJEB22360) | human gut metagenome | biome: human gut; feature: human-associated habitat; material: faeces | place: Denmark | collected 2008/2010 | reverse complement strand
CCGGTTCTGGCCCCGGATGGTTATGGCCCAGCACCATCGGCCCCCAGGAACCGACATAATCGATATAGGCTTTGCCATCAACATCGTACAGATAGGCGCCGTCCGCTTTTTCGATAAACAGTGGAGTGCCGCCCACGCCAGTAAAGGCGCGAACAGGGGAGTTCACACCGCCAGGGATCAGCTCGCGCGCTGCGCTGTAAAGATTTTCAGACTTACTCATGGAGGGTTCCTGATTCGTAGAAAAAGTGAATGGCTGCTATTCTATGTTATTCATAACAAGTTAAATACTCGTCAAACATCAGGCTGCTTGTACTGGTGCAATCCTGATTTCTTAGAGTATAAAAGTTTTGTGCATTTGAAACATTACGCTTTGCAAAGGATTTTCATGGAACGTGCGAGTAAAATGCCGTCATCTTATTTGTATGACCAATAAGTGATCATTGGATGAAAACTGATACTCCCTCTTTAGAAACACCGCAGGCCGCGCGCCTGCGACGCAGACAACTGATTCGCCAACTTCTTGAGCGCGATAAAACCCCGTTAGCCATTTTGTTTATGGCGGCAGTCGTCGGCACGCTTGTCGGGCTGGCAGCGGTTGCTTTTGACAAAGGTGTCGCCTGGTTGCAGAACCAACGTATGGGGGCGCTGGTACATACTGCTGATAATTATCCGCTACTGTTAACCGTCGCTTTTCTCTGTTCGGCGGTGCTGGCGATGTTCGGCTACTTTTTGGTGCGCAAATACGCGCCCGAAGCAGGGGGATCGGGGATCCCGGAAATTGAAGGGGCGCTGGAAGATCAACGTCCTGTTCGCTGGTGGCGTGTATTGCCGGTGAAATTCTTTGGCGGGCTGGGGACACTCGGCGGAGGCATGGTGCTAGGGCGCGAAGGACCAACCGTGCAGATCGGCGGCAATATCGGTCGCATGGTGCTTGATATTTTCCGCCTGAAAGGTGATGAAGCTCGCCATACGCTGCTGGCAACCGGTGCTGCTGCGGGGCTGGCTGCGGCCTTTACCGCGCCGCTGGCGGGTATTTTGTTTATTATCGAAGAGATGCGTCCGCAGTTTCGCTATACGTTAATTTCGATTAAAGCGGTATTTATTGGCGTCATTATGTCGACCATTATGTACCGGATTTTTAATCATGAAGTTGCGTTGATTGACGTCGGTAAACTTTCTGATGCGCCGCTTAATACGCTGTGGCTTTATCTGATCCTCGGTATTATTTTTGGCATTTTCGGCCCTATTTTTAATAAATGGGTGCTGGGGATGCAGGATTTGCTGCACCGTGTGCACGGCGGCAATATTACCAAATGGGTACTGATGGGGGGTGCGATTGGCGGTCTGTGTGGATTGCTGGGGTTTGTGGCACCAGCAACGTCGGGCGGCGGTTTTAACCTGATTCCTATCGCTACCGCGGGGAATTTCAGCATGGGAATGCTGGTGTTTATCTTCGTCGCTCGGGTCATTACCACCTTACTCTGCTTCTCTTCCGGCGCGCCGGGCGGTATTTTTGCCCCGATGCTGGCGCTGGGTACTGTGCTGGGAACCGCTTTCGGAATGGTTGCCGTTGAGCTGTTTCCGCAATATCACCTGGAGGCGGGGACGTTTGCTATTGCCGGAATGGGGGCATTACTGGCGGCATCTATTCGCGCGCCGTTAACGGGGATCATTCTGGTTCTGGAGATGACCGATAACTACCAGCTCATTTTGCCAATGATTATTACCGGTCTTGGCGCAACACTATTAGCGCAATTTACCGGCGGGAAACCGCTATACTCGGCGATTCTTGCGCGCACGCTGGCAAAACAGGAAGCTGAGCAACTGGCGCGAAGCAAGGCCGCATCAGCCAGCGAGAATACTTGAACGAAATACCAGGGTATTAGATAATGGCGATTATTATTGGGTTAGAATTTGCCCAATTGCCGATGTCGTTTGGAGCAAAATATGAGTGATGACGTAGCACTGCCGCTGGAGTTTACCGACGCAGCAGCCAACAAAGTTAAAAGCCTGATCGCTGACGAAGATAACCCGAATCTGAAATTACGCGTGTATATCACCGGTGGCGGTTGCAGCGGCTTCCAGTATGGTTTCACCTTTGATGATCAGGTGAACGAAGGCGATATGACCATCGAAAAACAGGGCGTTGGCCTGGTGGTTGATCCGATGAGCCTGCAATATCTGGTCGGCGGTTCCGTTGATTATACCGAAGGTCTGGAAGGTTCTCGTTTCATCGTGACCAACCCGAACGCGAAAAGCACCTGCGGTTGCGGTTCTTCCTTTAGCATCTAATCTGTTGTTCATGTGCCGGATAAACTATCCGGCACATCTTCTCTCTTCAACGCCCATTCTCATCCAGCGCAAACGTCGGTAGCTTAAGATGCCAACGAATAGCCGCCAGCCGAATCAATAGCGTCACGACCATGCCCATCATACTGGCTGTTTCCAGTGGTACGGAAAATGTGTAATAAGCCGTAGCGTGGACAATACCGCCGATAATACAGGCAGTTGCGTAGATTTCTGTACGTAAAATCATGGGGATCTCGCGGGCCAGTACATCACGAATGATCCCGCCGCCAACGCCAGTAATGACGCCCATGCAAACCGCGATTAACGGACCGGCTTCCGCATTAAAGGCTTTATTCACGCCAATGCCGACAAACACCGCCAGACCAACGGCGTCCAGCACCGGCAACATCCATTTTGGTAAGCGTCTTGGCTGGCGCACCAGCACGATGGTCAGCATGCTGGTGACCATTGCAACGACCAGATCGGTGGGATCTTTCACCCAAAATACCGGGCCGTGATCCAGCGCCATGTCGCGAATTGTCCCGCCGCCTACTGCGGTTACCACGCCCAGTACCAGAACACCAAAAGGGTCCATACGCAATTTTCCGGCTAACAAAACGCCGGAGATGGCAAATACCGCTGTGCCGACTATATCCAGCCAATAGACGAGCATTGTTCAATCCCCACTGAGCACCTGAAAAGGTCAGGCGCTAATCTACCTGTGAAAGCGCATTACAGAGCTGTTGTGCAGCGAGGATAATACGTGGGCTTGCACGTTCAAACCAGTCACTCGTGAGAGGAATAACGGGAATTTTGAGCTGTTCACCCCAGTATTGTTTGATTTTAGGAATTTGGTCCGGTCCGCCTGTAATGACAATCGCCTGTGGCGAGCGTGCTAACACCTGTTCGCGGCTAACTTGCGGCCAGGGAACCCGGCTGTCTTTAAAGATGTTTTCTCCGCCACAAACTTCGAGTACCTGGTTCTGAATCGACTCTTTTCCACTGGTAAATGGCGGATTAATGCCGAATTGCAGAAAAACACGTTTTTTAGGTTTATCAGCATATTGCGCTTTCAATTGCGCGTACTGATCCAGCAGGGATTGCGCGGCTTGTTCGGCCTTGTCTGGTTGCGGACTCCAGGGGGCCAGTTGACGTAACGCATTGGCAATTTGTTCAATGCTTGTCGCATCGACCCACATCACTTTTATTCCCAGCGAAGCCAGCTGGTCAACCTGCCGCTCGGCATTACCTCCACGCCAGGCAATCACCAGATCGGGCTTCAGCGCGACAATGCGTTCCAGATTCATCCCCTGCCAGGTGGAAACCTGCTCAATCTTTTGCGCTTGTGGAGGATAGTCGGAATAGCTGCTGACCCCAACCGGCGTGATCCCGGCAGCAAAGGCAAGTTCAGTGTTGGCGGGAGAAAGCGTGATGACGCGCGGCGCGGCGTTGAGCCACAGTGGCGCAAGAAAAGACAGGGCGACCAGCGCCCTGAACAGTGACTTAGCCATGTGCAAGTTTCTGCACCAGTGACTCAACCATCAGGCTGGACTGTTTAGCGGCAACAGCCAGGAACTCATCGAAGCTAAGATGAGACTGTTGATCGGCCACGTCGGAGATGGCGCGTACGACAACAAACGGGACGTTGAAATTGTGGCAGACATGGGCGATTGCCGTCGCTTCCATCTCTACAGCAATGGCCTGTGGGAAGTTGTGGCGGATTTTCGCCAGACCAACAGAACCGTTGATGAAAGCGTCGCCGCTAACAATCAGGCCACGTACAGCGTTAAGATTCAGTTCGGCAATGCAGGCCTCAGCGGCAGCGATCAGTTTATCGTCAGCTTTAAAGCCTGCCGGACAGCCTGGTAACTGACCGTATTCATAACCAAATGCCGTGACATCCGCGTCGTGATAACGTGCTTCGTCCGAGACAACGATATCGCCCACTTTCAACGTTGGTGCCAGGCCACCGGCAGAACCGGTGTTAATAATCACATCTGGCTTGCAGTGTTCCAACAGCAGAGTGGCACCCAGCGCCGCAGCGACTTTACCGATGCCCGATTTCAGAAGCGCAACCTCGGTTCCATTCAGTTGGCCGGTATAGATTTCGCAACCGCCGAGACTGATAGTTTGACGGTTTTCGATTTTGTCACGCAGCAGCGTAACTTCTTCTTCCATTGCACCAATGATGCCGATTTTCATAGATTTACTCGCGATAAGCCCGATTTGAAGGCATAGTTTACCATGCGCTTACGGGGAAGCGTATTTCTCACGCGGGAGAGGACATGGCACAGATTGATTTCCGAAAAAAAATAAACTGGCATCGTCGTTACCGTTCACCGCAGGGCGTTAAAACCGAACATGAGATCCTGCGGATCTTCGAGAGCGATCGCGGGCGTATCATCAACTCTCCGGCAATTCGTCGTCTGCAACAAAAGACCCAGGTTTTTCCACTGGAGCGCAATGCCGCCGTGCGCACGCGTCTTACCCACTCGATGGAAGTCCAGCAGGTGGGGCGCTACATCGCCAAAGAAATTTTAAGCCGTCTGAAAGAGCTTAAATTGCTGGAAGCATACGGCCTGGATGAACTGACCGGACCTTTTGAAAGCATTGTTGAGATGTCATGCCTGATGCACGATATCGGCAATCCGCCGTTTGGTCATTTTGGCGAAGCGGCGATAAATGACTGGTTTCGCCAGCGTTTATACCCGGAAGATGCCGAAAGCCAGCCTCTGACTGACGATCGCTGCAGCGTGGCGGCACTACGTTTACGGGACGGGGAAGAACCGCTTAACGAGCTGCGGCGCAAGATTCGTCAGGACTTATGTCATTTTGAGGGGAATGCACAAGGCATTCGTCTGGTGCATACATTGATGAGGATGAATCTCACCTGGGCACAGGTTGGCGGTATTTTAAAATATACCCGTCCGGCGTGGTGGCGTGGCGAAACGCCTGAGACACATCACTATTTAATGAAAAAGCCGGGTTATTATCTTTCTGAAGAAGCCTATATTGCCCGGTTGCGTAAAGAACTTAATTTGGCGCTTTACAGTCGTTTTCCATTAACTTGGATTATGGAAGCTGCCGACGACATCTCCTATTGTGTGGCAGACCTTGAAGATGCGGTAGAGAAAAGAATATTTACCGTTGAGCAGCTTTATCATCATTTGCACGAGGCGTGGGGTCAGCATGAGAAAGGTTCGCTCTTTTCGCTAGTGGTTGAAAATGCCTGGGAAAAATCACGCTCAAATAGTTTAAGCCGCAGTACGGAAGATCAGTTTTTTATGTATTTACGGGTAAACACCCTAAATAAACTGGTACCATACGCGGCACAACGATTTATTGATAATCTGCCTGCGATTTTCGCCGGAACGTTTAATCATGCATTATTGGAAGATGCCAGCGAATGCAGCGATCTTCTTAAGCTATATAAAAATGTCGCTGTAAAACATGTGTTTAGCCATCCGGATGTCGAGCAGCTTGAATTGCAGGGCTATCGGGTCATTAGCGGATTATTAGAGATTTATCGTCCTTTATTAAGCCTGTCGTTATCAGACTTTACTGAACTGGTAGAAAAAGAACGGGTGAAACGTTTCCCTATTGAATCGCGCTTATTCCACAAACTCTCGACGCGCCATCGGCTGGCCTATGTCGAGGCTGTCAGTAAATTACCGTCAGATTCTCCTGAGTTTCCGCTATGGGAATATTATTACCGTTGCCGCCTGTTGCAGGATTATATCAGCGGTATGACCGACCTCTATGCGTGGGATGAATACCGACGTCTGATGGCCGTAGAACAATAACCAGGCTTTTGTAAAGACGAACAATAAATTTTTACCTTTTGCAGAAACTTTAGTTCGGAACTTCGCGCTATAAAACGAATCTGAAGAACACAGCAATTTTGCGTTATCTGTTAATCGAGACTGAAATACATGAAAAAAACCACATTAGCACTGAGTGCACTGGCTCTGAGTTTAGGTTTGGCGTTATCTCCGCTCTCTGCAACGGCGGCTGAGACTTCTTCAGCAACGACAGCCCAGCAGATGCCAAGCCTTGCACCGATGCTCGAAAAGGTGATGCCTTCAGTGGTCAGCATTAACGTAGAAGGTAGCACAACCGTTAATACACCGCGTATGCCGCGTAATTTCCAGCAGTTCTTCGGTGATGATTCTCCGTTCTGCCAGGAAGGTTCTCCGTTCCAGAGCTCTCCGTTCTGCCAGGGGGGCCAGGGCGGTAATGGCGGCGGCCAGCAACAAAAATTCATGGCGCTGGGTTCCGGCGTCATCATTGATGCCGATAAAGGCTATGTCGTCACCAACAACCATGTTGTTGATAACGCGACGGTGATTAAAGTCCAGCTGAGCGATGGTCGTAAGTTCGACGCGAAGATGGTTGGCAAAGATCCGCGCTCTGATATCGCGCTGATCCAAATCCAGAACCCGAAAAACCTGACCGCAATTAAGATGGCGGATTCTGATGCACTGCGCGTGGGTGATTACACCGTAGCGATTGGTAACCCGTTTGGTCTGGGAGAGACGGTAACTTCCGGGATTGTCTCTGCGCTGGGGCGTAGCGGCCTGAATGCCGAAAACTACGAAAACTTCATCCAGACCGATGCAGCGATCAACCGTGGTAACTCCGGTGGTGCGCTGGTTAACCTGAACGGCGAACTGATCGGTATCAACACCGCGATCCTCGCACCGGACGGCGGCAACATCGGTATCGGTTTTGCTATCCCGAGCAACATGGTGAAAAACCTGACCTCGCAGATGGTGGAATACGGCCAGGTGAAACGCGGTGAGCTGGGTATTATGGGGACTGAGCTGAATTCCGAACTGGCGAAAGCGATGAAAGTTGACGCCCAGCGCGGTGCTTTCGTAAGCCAGGTTCTGCCTAATTCCTCCGCTGCAAAAGCGGGCATTAAAGCGGGTGATGTGATCACCTCACTGAACGGTAAGCCAATCAGCAGCTTTGCCGCACTGCGTGCTCAGGTGGGTACTATGCCGGTGGGCAGCAAACTGACCCTGGGCTTGCTGCGCGACGGTAAGCAGGTCAACGTGAATCTGGAACTGCAGCAGAGCAGCCAGAATCAGGTTGATTCCAGCTCCATCTTCAACGGCATTGAAGGTGCTGAGATGAGCAACAAAGGCAAAGATCAGGGCGTGGTAGTGAACAACGTGAAAACGGGCACTCCGGCTGCGCAGATCGGCCTGAAGAAAGGTGATGTGATTATTGGCGCGAACCAGCAGGCAGTGAAAAACATCGCTGAACTGCGTAAAGTTCTCGACAGCAAACCGTCTGTGCTGGCACTGAACATTCAGCGCGGCGACAGCTCCATCTACCTGTTAATGCAGTAATCTCCCTCAACCCCTTCCTGAAAACGGGAAGGGGTTCTCCTTACAATCTGTGAACTTCACCACAACTCCATACATCTTCATCATCCTTTAGGCATTTGCACAATGCCGTACGTTACGTACTTCCTTATGCTAAGCCGTGCATAACGGAGGACTTATGGCTGGCTGGCATCTTGATACCAAAATGGCGCAGGATATCGTGGCACGTACCATGCGCATCATCGATACCAATATCAACGTAATGGATGCCCGCGGGCGAATTATCGGCAGCGGCGATCGTGAGCGTATTGGTGAATTGCACGAAGGTGCATTGCTGGTACTTTCACAGGGACGAGTCGTCGATATCGATGACGCGGTGGCACGCCATCTGCACGGTGTGCGGCAGGGGATTAATCTACCGTTACGGCTGGGGGGGGGAAATGTTGGCGGGATTTGGCCGCTGTCGATTGTCGGCGTAATTGGCCTGACAGGTGAACCAGAGAATCTGCGTAAATATGGCGAACTGGTCTGCATGACGGCTGAAATGATGCTGGAACAGTCGCGGTTGATGCACCTGTTGGCGCAGGATAGCCGTTTGCGGGAAGAACTGGTGATGAACCTGATTCAGGCTGAGGAGAATACTCCCGCACTTACTGAATGGGCGCAACGGCTGGGGATCGATCTCAATCAACCGCGAGTAGTGGCTATTGTTGAGGTCGACAGCGGTCAGCTTGGCGTGGACAGCGCAATGGCGGAGTTACAACAACTGCAAAACGCGCTGACTACGCCCGAGCGTAATAATCTGGTGGCGATTGTCTCGCTGACCGAAATGGTGGTGTTGAAACCGGCGTTGAACTCTTTTGGGCGCTGGGATGCAGAAGATCATCGTAAGCGAGTTGAACAACTGATTACCCGCATGAAAGAGTACGGCCAGTTGCGTTTTCGCGTTTCGCTGGGCAACTATTTTACCGGTCCTGGCAGTATTGCCCGATCCTATCGTACGGCGAAAACGACGATGGTGGTGGGTAAACAGCGGATGCCAGAAAGTCGCTGCTATTTTTATCAGGATCTGATGTTACCTGTGTTACTCGACAGTTTGCGTGGCGACTGGCAGGCCAATGAACTGGCGCGACCGCTGGCGCGGCTGAAAGCGATGGACAATAATGGCTTGCTGCGACGAACGCTGGCGGCGTGGTTTCGCCACAATGTGCAACCGCTGGCTACGTCAAAGGCGCTGTTTATTCATCGTAATACTCTGGAGTATCGGCTTAATCGTATATCGGAACTGACCGGGCTTGATTTGGGTAATTTTGATGACAGGTTGCTGCTGTATGTGGCGTTGCAGCTGGATGAAGAGCGGTAGGTTATGCGTTAAGGTCGAGGCGGCGCTGGCTCATTCCCCTCAGCCCGAAGGGTAGAGGGGAATGTCCGAGTTAACCGTCAGTTCGGCATTATTTACGCGTTAGTTTTTCCAGATCGGCTTCAATCTCGCTGATCTTATTGGTTACGACTGACTCCAGGTGACGTAAGTCGTCGAGGATCTTACGCTTAAGATCAACTTCGCTGCGGTCACGCTGGCAGATTTGATCAAGCTCATCAATGATATACCGTAGATTCGGGCTGATTTCCTGGACTTCTTTATAACCCTGACCCACACCATCAGCGACGACCGTTTTACGCTGACGCGGATATTTAAACTTAACGCTCTTGGCGAAAAACTCGCCTTTGTCTTTCTGGAAATAGATTTTCAGAATATCGTTGTTGGCTTCCTGCCGGAGGCTGTAACGATCAATTTCTTCAGGATTGGTAATACCCAGACTTTTCAGATTGTCGTACATAGCGTTACCTCAAAATGAGTCAGTAAATTGTGCTTATTTTAGCATTTGGCCTGGCCCGCCCGGCTCGACTGTGATCGCAGAAAGCCTTTTTCTTCCAGACTTCTATCATGGCGTAAAAATCAAAAAATTACCTGCTTTATTGTGGCGATATTCCATGGGATGGATTAACACATTTATCTTCGTTTTGCGAATTACATGACAGTCCGAAACAAGATGAAAAAGTATTTAAAAAAGGGGGGAAGAATGAGTAGGTCGAATTATTCTGAGCCAGAAAGCATACGGGCAGCATCATGCTGCCCGTATATGTACTCTTAATCGATGGTACGCAGCAGTTCGTTAATGCCGACTTTGCCGCGAGTTTTCGCGTCAACTTTCTTAACGATAACCGCACAGTAGAGGCTGTATTTGCCATCTTTCGACGGCAGATTACCTGAAACAACCACAGACCCCGCCGGAACGCGACCGTAGTGGATTTCGCCGGTTTCACGGTCGTAAATACGGGTGCTCTGACCAATGTATACGCCCATGGAAATGACGGAACCTTCTTCGACAATCACCCCTTCAACCACTTCAGAGCGTGCGCCAATGAAGCAGTTATCTTCAATGATGGTTGGGTTAGCCTGCAGCGGCTCCAGCACGCCGCCGATGCCCACGCCACCGGAAAGGTGGACGTTTTTACCAATCTGCGCACAAGAACCGACGGTCGCCCAGGTATCAACCATGGTGCCTTCATCAACATATGCGCCGATGTTGACGTAAGACGGCATCAGCACGGTGTTACGGGCAATAAACGCACCCTGACGTACCGCCGCTGGTGGCACAACGCGGAAGCCTTCTTTCTGGAAACGTGCTTCGTCGTAGTCGGCGAATTTCATCGGCACTTTGTCGAAGTAGCGGCTTTCTGCCCCTTCGATCACCTGATTATCATTAATACGGAAAGAGAGCAGCACCGCTTTTTTCAACCACTGATGCGTCACCCACTGACCGTCAATTTTTTCCGCTACACGCAGTGCACCGGAATCCAGCAGGGCGATCACCTGATTTACCGCTTCGCGGGTAACGGTGTCTGCGTTGGCTGGCGTGATCTCGGCACGGCGTTCAAAAGCGGTTTCAATAATGTTCTGTAACTGCTGCATTGTTAAACTCTTTTCATATCAGTAAACACATCACCCTTTATCGTTTGGATTGAGGGCCTCTGTCAACCGCTGATGCACTTCCTGCTGCAACTCGTTATTAAGTGCACGCCGGTCAGCGGTGGCAATTATGAATAAATCTTCTACTCGCTCGCCAATGGTTGTAATTCGGGCACCATGAAGCGAAATTCCCAGATCGGCAAAAATTTTCCCGACTCTCGCCAGCAGTCCTGGCTGGTCGAGCGCGATAAGCTCAAGGAACGATTTGCGGTCGGTATGGGTCGGCAAAAACGTTACTTCGGTTTCAACAGTAAAATGGCGTAATTTGGCGGGTTGGCGACGGGGCTGCGGTGGCTGCCAGCTACTTTGCGTCAGTACTTGCTCCAGACCAAACCGAATAACCTCATGACGATCTGCGGACAGCGGGCTGCCATCGGGTTCCAGCACGATAAAGGTATCCATCGCCATACCGTCGCGAGTGGTGAAAATTTGTGCGTCGTGAACACTTAAATTGCGGCGGTCTAATTCGGCACAGACGGCGGCAAACAGATAGGGGCGGTCCGGGCTCCAGATAAAAATCTCGGTGCCTCCACGCGTAGCCTGCGGGCTAAGCAATACCAGCGGTTTGCTTAAATCATGCTGTAATAAATGGCGGGCATGCCAGGCCAGTTGATTTGGGCTATGGCGGACAAAATAGTTAGCACGACAGCGTGACCAAATTTGGTGCAGCGCCTCTTCGTCGATGTTATCCATGCGCAGTAGTGCCAGTGCCTGGAGTTGGTGATGGCGAACCCGTTCGCGCATATCCGGCGTGTTTTGCATTCCGCGTCGTAGCTGCTTTTCGGTGGCAAAATAGAGTTCGCGCAACAGACTTTGCTTCCAGCTATTCCACAGCGTTTCGTTGGTGGCGCAAATGTCAGCCACTGTCAGGCATACCAGATAGCGCAGACGATTTTCCGTTTGAACTTCTTCGGCAAACTGCTTGATGACTTCAGGGTCCTGAATATCGCGGCGTTGTGCTGTCACCGACATCAGCAAGTGCTGGCGAACCAGCCAGGCAACCAGCTGTGTTTCGCGTGAGTTCAGCCCGTGGAGTTCTGCAAAATGCACTACATCCTGAGCACCGAGAATGGAGTGGTCGCCGCCGCGTCCTTTGGCGATATCGTGAAACAGCGCGGCGATGAAAATCAGCTCAGTTGACGGCAGGCGCGGCCAGACGTCCACACACAACGGATGGCGCTGGCGCGTTTCTTCACTGGCAAAACTCTCCAGTTTCAGCATCACGCGGATAGTATGTTCATCCACCGTGTAGGCGTGGAACAGATCAAACTGCATCTGCCCGACGATATGCGACCATTGCGGCATATACGCGCCGAGCACGCTATGGCGATGCATTGGCAATAGCCCGCGCCGCACCGCTCCGGGGTGACGCAGAATGCTCAAAAACAGTTTTCGTGCTTCCGGAATATTACACAGCGGTTGTTGCAGATGGCGACGGGCATGGCGTAACTGGCGCAGCGTGGTGGAGTAAATGCCGGTGATCGCACTGTTGCGCACCATGGTGTAGAACATACGCAAGATGGCTTCCGGCTGGCGCATAAATAGTGTTTCATCACGCAGGTCGATTAGCGTACCGCGTAGCTGAAACTCATCGTCGAGTGGACGTGGTTTTTCGTCGGCGGGAAGGGCGAGGATGGCTTCATCGAACAGTTGCAGCAGCATCTGGTTGAGTTCACTGACGCGGCGTGTAACGCGGAAGTAATCCTTCATCATCCGCTCGACCGGTTCGTTGCCTTCACCACTGTAATTCAGACGCTGAGCGACGCTAAGTTGGCGATCGAATAACAGACGATTATCGTAACGGCTGACGACCAGATGCAGGGCAAAGCGAATACGCCACAGTATATGCAGACATTCGTTTAATTCCGCCCGCTCCGCTGAGGTTAAGAAGCCAAACCCGACCATTTCATCCAGCGATGTTGCGCCAAAATGACGGCGGGCCACCCATTGCAGAGTGTGAATATCGCGCAAGCCGCCAGGGCTACTTTTGATGTCTGGTTCAAGGTTGTAGCTGGTGCCATGGTAACGCTGATGGCGCTGGTTCTGTTCTTCAACTTTCGCCGCGTAGAACTTGTCGGAAGGCCAGAATCCTTCGCTAAAAATATGTTTTTGCAGTTCGAGGAAGAGCGCAACATCGCCAATTAATAAGCGGGATTCGATTAAATTGGTGGCGACGGTTAAATCCGATAACCCTTCCAGCATGCACTCTTCAAGCGTGCGCACACTATGACCGACTTCCAGCTTTACATCCCAGAGCAGCGTTAACAGCTCGCCCACTTTTTGCGCCTGATCGTCCGGGAGCTTTTTACGGCTTAAAATCAGTAAATCGATGTCAGAAAGTGGATGCAGCTCGCCACGACCGTAGCCACCGACGGCGACCAATGCCAGGTCGGCAATCTGGCTGAATCCCGCTTCAATCCATAATCGTTGCAGGAGCTGGTCGATAAACTCGGTGCGCGCCTCAATCAACTGTTCTGCAGAGATCCCATTGTCAAAGGCATCACCCAGCCAACGCTGGAAAGTATCGATATGGGCTTTTATCCCACCGACGGTTAATTCATCACGGGGCCAGACGCATGGATTTTGCGGTTGACCGGGCAGGGTGGGGAGAGCGGTGTTTGCGTACTGTTCTGGAAGGGTATTCATTGTGCGCCACCCATAAGATTAAATTATCGCATTAAAAAAGCCGGCATTCGCCGGCTTCATCTTATTCGTCGTGCGAGATTATCGCCGGGATGGTGTCATCCTTGCGTAGCGTCAGAATTTCGCAGCCGTTATCAGTCACCACAATAGTATGCTCATATTGTGCAGACAAGCTGCGATCTTTGGTTTTTACCGTCCAGCCATCTTTCATGGTGCGGATCTCTTTTTTACCCGCGTTGACCATTGGCTCGATGGTGAACGTCATCCCAGGTTTCAGTACGACGTTGGTTTCACGGGAGTCATAGTGCAGCACCTGCGGTTCTTCATGGAAGCCGCGACCAATACCGTGTCCGCAATATTCACGAACGACGGAGAAGCCTTCTGCTTCGACAAATTTCTGAATCGCCGCACCGATTTCGCGCAGATTAATGCCTGGTTTGACCATGCGCAGCGCCAGGTACAGGCTTTCTTGCGTGATGCGGCACAGACGTTCGCCCATGATGGTCGGCTTACCGACGATAAACATTTTCGAGGTATCGCCGTGGAAACCATCTTTGATTACGGTGACATCAATGTTAACGATATCGCCATCTTTCAGCAGCTTCGCATCGTCCGGGATACCGTGGCACACCACTTCATTAATAGAGATGCAAACGGATTTCGGATAGCCGTGATAGCCGAGGCAGGCAGAAACCGCGTGTTGTTCATTAACAATGTAATCATTACAGATGCGATCCAGCTCGCCGGTGCTGACGCCCGGTTTAACATACGGTTCGATCATCTCCAGCACTTCGGCAGCCAGTCGGCCAGCGACGCGCATTTTTTCGATATCTTCTGGGGTCTTGATTGAGATAGCCATTAATTCTGTCCATCAGCGTCGGTGATACCGACAATATATATGTAAGTGCCGTCAATGGTATCACACCCGGGCAAATTGAGAATCATTCTGAATTTCGCCAAACGTGCCACTGAACGTTTTCTATAATAGAAAATTCAACGTCTGATGCTGTACACAGCGCCAACAATTATTGGTGTCCATGACGTATTTGTGGTATAAAGCGCGCCGGACTTCCGATCCATTTCGTATACACAGACTGGACGGAAGCGACAATCTCACTTTGTGTAACAACACACACGTATCGGCACATATTCCGGGGTGCCCTTTGGGGTCGGTAATATGGGATACGTGGAGGCATAACCCCAACTTTTATATAGAGGTTTTAATCATGGCAACTGTTTCCATGCGCGACATGCTCAAGGCTGGTGTTCACTTCGGTCACCAGACCCGTTACTGGAACCCGAAAATGAAGCCGTTCATCTTCGGTGCGCGTAACAAAGTTCACATCATCAACCTTGAGAAAACTGTACCGATGTTCAACGAAGCTCTGGCTGAACTGAACAAGATTGCTTCTCGCAAAGGTAAAATCCTTTTCGTTGGTACTAAACGCGCTGCAAGCGAAGCGGTGAAAGACGCTGCTCTGAGCTGCGACCAGTTCTTCGTGAACCATCGCTGGCTGGGCGGTATGCTGACTAACTGGAAAACCGTTCGTCAGTCCATCAAACGTCTGAAAGACCTGGAAACTCAGTCTCAGGACGGTACTTTCGAAAAGCTGACCAAGAAAGAAGCGCTGATGCGCACTCGTGAGCTGGAGAAACTGGAAAACAGCCTGGGCGGTATCAAAGACATGGGCGGTCTGCCGGACGCTCTGTTTGTAATCGATGCTGACCACGAACACATTGCTATCAAAGAAGCAAACAACCTGGGTATTCCGGTATTTGCTATCGTTGATACCAACTCTGATCCGGACGGTGTTGACTTCGTTATCCCGGGTAACGACGACGCAATCCGTGCTGTGACCCTGTACCTGGGCGCTGTTGCTGCAACCGTACGTGAAGGCCGTTCTCAGGATCTGGCTTCCCAGGCGGAAGAAAGCTTCGTAGAAGCTGAGTAATAAGGCTTGATAACTCCCCCAAAATAGTTCGAGTTGCAGAAAGGCGGCAAGCTCGAGAATTCCCGGGAGCTTACATCAGTAAGTGACCGGGATGAGCGAGCGAAGACAACGCATCTGCGGCGCGAAATATGAAGGGGGAGAGCCCTTATAGACCAGGTAGTACACGTTTGGTTAGGGGGCCTGCATATGGCCCCCTTTTTCACTTTTATATCTGTGCGGTTTAATGCCGGGCAGATCACATCTCCGAGGATTTTAGAATGGCTGAAATTACCGCATCCCTGGTAAAAGAGCTGCGTGAGCGTACTGGCGCAGGCATGATGGATTGCAAAAAAGCACTGACTGAAGCTAACGGCGACATCGAGCTGGCAATCGAAAACATGCGTAAGTCCGGTGCTATTAAAGCAGCGAAAAAAGCAGGCAACGTTGCTGCTGACGGCGTGATCAAAACCAAAATCGACGGCAACTACGGCATCATTCTGGAAGTTAACTGCCAGACTGACTTCGTTGCAAAAGACGCTGGTTTCCAGGCGTTCGCAGACAAAGTTCTGGACGCAGCTGTTGCTGGCAAAATCACTGACGTTGAAGTTCTGAAAGCACAGTTCGAAGAAGAACGTGTTGCGCTGGTAGCGAAAATTGGTGAAAACATCAACATTCGCCGCGTTGCTGCGCTGGAAGGCGACGTTCTGGGTTCTTATCAGCACGGTGCGCGTATCGGCGTTCTGGTTGCTGCTAAAGGCGCTGACGAAGAGCTGGTTAAACACATCGCTATGCACGTTGCTGCAAGCAAGCCAGAATTCATCAAACCAGAAGACGTATCCGCTGAAGTGGTAGAAAAAGAATACCAGGTACAGCTGGATATCGCGATGCAGTCTGGTAAGCCGAAAGAAATCGCAGAGAAAATGGTTGAAGGCCGCATGAAGAAATTCACCGGCGAAGTTTCTCTGACCGGTCAGCCGTTCGTTATGGAACCAAGCAAAACTGTTGGTCAGCTGCTGAAAGAGCATAACGCTGAAGTGACTGGCTTCATCCGCTTCGAAGTGGGTGAAGGCATCGAGAAAGTTGAGACTGACTTTGCGGCAGAAGTTGCTGCGATGTCCAAGCAGTCTTAATTATCAAAAAGGAGCCGCCTGAGGGCGGCTTCTTTTTGTGCCCATCTTGTAAATTCAGCTAACCCTTGTGGGGCTGCGCTGAAAAGCGACGTACAATGTCGCTAGTATTAATTCATTTCAATCGTTGACAGTCTCAGGAAAGAAACATGGCTACCAATGCAAAACCCGTCTATAAACGCATTCTGCTTAAGTTGAGTGGCGAAGCTCTGCAGGGCACTGAAGGCTTCGGTATTGATGCAAGCATACTGGATCGTATGGCTCAGGAAATCAAAGAACTGGTTGAACTGGGTATTCAGGTTGGTGTGGTGATTGGTGGGGGTAACCTGTTCCGTGGCGCTGGTCTGGCGAAAGCGGGTATGAACCGCGTTGTGGGCGACCACATGGGGATGCTGGCGACCGTAATGAACGGCCTGGCAATGCGTGATGCACTGCACCGCGCCTATGTGAACGCTCGTCTGATGTCCGCTATTCCATTGAATGGCGTGTGCGACAGCTACAGCTGGGCAGAAGCTATCAGCCTGTTGCGCAACAACCGTGTGGTGATCCTCTCCGCCGGTACAGGTAACCCGTTCTTTACCACCGACTCAGCAGCTTGCCTGCGTGGTATCGAAATTGAAGCCGATGTGGTGCTGAAAGCAACCAAAGTTGACGGCGTGTTTACCGCTGATCCGGCGAAAGATCCAACCGCAACCATGTACGAGCAACTGACTTACAGCGAAGTGCTGGAAAAAGAGCTGAAAGTCATGGACCTGGCGGCCTTCACGCTGGCTCGTGACCATAAATTACCGATTCGTGTTTTCAATATGAACAAACCGGGTGCGCTGCGCCGTGTGGTAATGGGTGAAAAAGAAGGGACTTTAATCACGGAATAATTCCCGTGATGGATAAATAAGGGTAAGATTCCGCGTAAGTATCGCGGGGGCGTAAGTCTGGTTATAAGGCGTTATTGTTGCAGGCAGTTTGGTCACGGCCAGCGCGCAGCAACCGGAGCGTACAAAAGTACGTGAGGATGGCGAGCACTGCTCGGGGCCAAAATGGCAAATAAAATAGCCTAATAATCCAGACGATTACCCGTAATATGTTTAATCAGGGCTATACTTAGCACACTTCCACTGTGTGTGACTGTCTGGTCTGACTGAGACAAGTTTTCAAGGATTCGTAACGTGATTAGCGATATCAGAAAAGATGCTGAAGTACGCATGGACAAATGCGTAGAAGCGTTCAAAACCCAAATCAGCAAAATACGCACGGGTCGTGCTTCTCCCAGCCTGCTGGATGGCATTGTCGTGGAATATTACGGCACGCCGACGCCGCTGCGTCAGCTGGCAAGCGTAACGGTAGAAGATTCCCGTACTCTGAAAATCAACGTGTTTGATCGTTCAATGTCTCCGGCCGTTGAAAAAGCGATTATGGCGTCCGATCTTGGCCTGAACCCGAACTCTGCGGGTAGCGACATCCGTGTTCCGCTGCCGCCGCTGACGGAAGAACGTCGTAAAGATCTGACCAAAATCGTTCGTGGTGAAGCAGAACAAGCGCGTGTTGCAGTACGTAACGTGCGTCGTGACGCGAACGACAAAGTGAAAGCACTGTTGAAAGATAAAGAGATCAGCGAAGACGACGATCGCCGTTCTCAGGACGATGTACAGAAACTGACTGATGCTGCAATCAAGAAAATTGAAGCGGCGCTGGCAGACAAAGAAGCAGAACTGATGCAGTTCTGATTTCTTGAACGACAAAAACGCCGCTCAGTAGATCCTTGCGGATCGGCTGGCGGCGTGTTGGGTGTTTTTTTGTTTTTCTTAAGACTTCG
>OBZF01000541.1_pt1 | contig 18603 bp, 10 predicted proteins | sample 1495521 | NCBI WGS metagenome assembly OBZF01 (sample SAMEA2580234, study PRJEB22360) | human gut metagenome | biome: human gut; feature: human-associated habitat; material: faeces | place: Denmark | collected 2008/2010 | reverse complement strand
AATGACGATGGTGTAAGGTTCACGTCCATCGGGTTTCGAACTGAATAAATGATGGTCCAGCCAATACTGGTACCATTTTCCCTCCACGTCAGCGGGATTGTACTTACTTGCTAATTCCATATTGTTTTATGTATATATGATAATGTATATTCTAAAAATAACGGGTGCAAAATTAATAATTTAAATTCAAATCTTACCACCCTCGGGGTGTTTCTGTGCACGGAAAGAGAATTTATACCCCTCATAAAGAGCGAATCCGTAGAATAAAGCAGTCATTGACATCACATTTTCCAGCATAATAGAGAATATTTCTCCATAGTCCACACTTACCAGAACGTCGAAATAGGACATATCATAATCCTGGGAAATATACCCGATAATGGAAAAGAAATCACCCAGGACACAACTAATCAGGGATAATGCCGCACCGATAATTCCGAAAATGGGACGTATTCCTTTCCCTTTCCGCATGGCAAAGCCAACCATAAATCCGATAGCAATGGGCATAAATCCAATCTGACGACCCGTAGAAACAGATATCAGTCCCCATGCCACCGCACCCACAATACAGGCAGCGACTGCGTACAGTACTCCTTTGGAAAGATTCTCTTCGGCAAGCATTTCTTCTTCTGTCATAGATACCGGGAAGTCTTCCGGCTTGGGAGGGGCTAATCTTTCCAGCTCTTCATCTTTCTCAAAACTTTCACATTCTTCTTCAAAAGCAGGAAGTTCTCTGGTGCGCTTACAAACAAGACCTTTACCATTCACGAAATCACGTGATACGCAATTCCGGCAATACTTTTCAATTTCTTCTGATGTAGCCATCTCTTATCCGGTTTATGTTGAATGACTTTCCCTATTATACAAGTTATAAAGCCATTGTTAACAGATTTTTTGCAAATATAGAGGTATTTTTTCGCGCGACGTCTATTTAATGCATATTTTTGTTGACTGATATTAAACAAATGATGAAAAAGAAGCCAAATGTAAGATATTTAGCCTTAGGAGCAATCTTAATCCTAGTGTGGCTAACGCAATGGATTCCTGCTCTGGCAACAATCTATTCGCAAACAATCTATCCTTTTATCTCTTACGTTTTGTCGTTTTTTTCCAATTTATTTCCTTTTGCGATAGGAGACTTATTTATCTTCCTTAGTATCGCGGGTGTGATTATTTATCCTATTTATGCCCGTCTCCGCAAAAAGTTGTCTTGGAAGAAAATTTTATTGCGTGACGGCGAATATCTGTTGTGGATTTATGTATGGTTCTATCTGGCTTGGGGACTGAATTATTCTCAAAAGAACTTTTACCAACGAACCGAAATCCCATATACAGCCTACACTCCCGAAAATTTTCAGGAGTTCGTTGACGACTATATCACCCAATTAAATCGTTCGTACACCCCTGTAAATAGTATCAACCAGGATTTGATACAGGAAGAAACCGTACGAATCTATAATCAGTTAAGTGATAGCTTGGGCGTGCACCGACCTCCACACGATCATCCGAGAGTAAAGACCATGTTGTTTACTCCGTTCATTTCCATGGTAGGAGTAACCGGTAGCATGGGGCCTTTCTTCTGCGAATTCACCCTTAACGGAGATTTGCTTCCCGCTAACTACCCCGCCACTTATGCTCATGAACTAGCCCACTTGTTAGGTATCACCAGCGAAGCGGAAGCCAATTTCTATGCCTATCAGGTTTGTACCCGTTCACAGGCAATGGGTATCCGTTTCTCCGGATATTTCTCTGTACTGGGGCATGTACTGGGGAATGCAAAAAGATTACTTTCAGAAGAAGAATATGCAAAACTCTTTCAACGCATCCGACCGGAAATTATTGAATTAGCCAAGAATAATCAAGCCTATTGGGCTGCCAAGTATAGCCCGGTAGTGGGAGCCGTACAGGATTGGATATACGATCTTTACCTGAAAGGAAACAAGATAGAAAGTGGCCGCCAGAACTACTCGGAAGTAGTAGGGTTATTGATTTCTTACCAGGAATGGAAAAAAATGAATTAAATAGATAGATTTATGTCACATACCAGACAAGAACAGATGGAAGCCTTTGGACGCTTCCTGGACATTCTCGACGAACTGCGTGTTAAATGTCCCTGGGACCGTAAACAGACGAATGAAAGTCTGCGTCCCAACACCATAGAAGAGACTTACGAACTTTGCGATGCCCTGATGAGGGATGACAAGAAAGAAATCTGCAAAGAATTGGGAGACGTATTATTGCACGTCGCTTTCTATGCCAAGATAGGCTCGGAAACAGGAGATTTTGACATCAAAGATGTTTGCGACAAGTTGTGCGATAAGCTGATTTTCCGCCATCCGCATGTGTTTGGAGAGGTGAAAGCAGAGACAGCCGGACAAGTTTCCGAGAATTGGGAACAGTTGAAACTCAAAGAGAAAGATGGAAACAAAAGTGTATTAAGCGGTGTGCCCGCTGCCCTGCCCTCGCTTATCAAGGCTTACCGTATTCAGGACAAAGCTCGCAATGTAGGCTTCGACTGGGAAGAACGGGAACAGGTTTGGGATAAAGTGAAAGAAGAAATAGGTGAATTTCAGGAGGAAGTGGCCAACATGGATAGAGAGAAAGCGGAAGCTGAATTCGGCGACGTGATGTTCAGCCTAATCAATGCGGCACGCCTTTATAAAATCAATCCCGATAATGCACTAGAACTTACCAACCAGAAGTTTATCCGCCGTTTCAATTATCTGGAAGAGCACACCATCAAGGAAGGAAAAAGTCTGAAAGATATGTCTCTCGAAGAGATGGATGCCATTTGGAATGAAGCAAAGAAAAAAGGACTGTAACTTCCTTACCGGCATAAAAAAACAGAGGCTCTATTCCCACCGGACAGAGCCTCCATTTTACTCAAACAGAGCGTCTGTTCATACGAATCGGACGCTCTGTTTTCTTTATTTCTTCTTTGAATCGTCTCCCTTGTCTTTGCTACGATTCATACCTTTTATCATTTCGCGGTGAAAACGCATCTCTGCACGTTGCACGAGAAAAATCTTCTTGCTTGAAAGAATCTTTTTAAACTTACCCAAATAAGTTTTATCAAGCTGGTCGGCAGCAATACGGTTGTTGGCTACTTTCTCGTTGATTTCTGCATATTGAGCTTCCGTTGTTTTATCATCCTTGCCTTTGCGCATCAAATCCCATGACTCATCATTCAGTTTCTTCTTTTTATCCTGGAGTTCAAAATAAACGGGAAAGAACTTGGCTGCTTCTTCTTTATTCAATCCAGCCTGTTCGATAATGAAAGCTTTTTGTTTTGCCCTGAACTCCTCCCGTGATAAATGCTGATCACATCCATCAGCAGCCCAAAGAACAGGCATAAAGCCACATAACAAAACGACCAATGCGATAAGTTTTCTCATTTTCTGTATTCAATCAGTTTTTATAAATCATTCTACACTTGCGTCACTCAAATAAACATATAACGAATAATCATCGAGCATGGCACGATCCACTGCTACATCAATCATTTCGTCAGATACGACTACTTCAGTATCCACTTCTGTCACCGCTACATCATCTGCTGCAGCAGGTTTATGATCTGTTGACGCTACCCGGATAATCAAGGCCGCCCCTACGAACATAGCTGCCATATAGAGCAATGGTTTCAGTCTTGTCCATGTGCTGACAGGTTCTTCCTTAAAAGCAACTTTCTCTTTTTCAGGAAGTTTATTCATTACCTCCGAAGTCAGGTTCTCAAAGTAACCATCGGGCACTTTGAAGGAATTTTCCTTTCCAAGCTTCTTCAATAAAATATCTTCTTCTTTCATACGTTTTTCTCCTCTCTTTTCATTAGACAGTGTCTCATTTAAAAGGTTTAATCTATTTCTTCTAAAAACTTCTCAATTTTCTTCACCGCATGATGATAAGATGCTTTCAGTGCACCGACCGACGTGCCGAAGATTTCCGACATCTCTTCGTACTTCATTTCCTGATAGTATTTCAGGTTGAACACCATACGCTGCTTTTCGGGCAAAGTCTGCAAGGCTTTTTGCAAGCACATCTGTATCTTGTCGCCCGAGAAATAGGCGTCACTTTCCAGCTTTTGCACAACTACTGCTTCGGGATCGTCAATATCCACGGTAGTCATGGCACGCTGCTTATTCAGAAAGGTAAGACACTCATTCAGCGCGATGCGATAGAGCCAGGTCGACAGCTTCGCCTCGGCACGGAAATAATCGATATTCGTCCATGCCTTGATGAAAGTGTTTTGCAGGAGATCGTTCGCATCCTCATGCGACAGTACCATCCGGCGGATTTGCCAATACAATTGCTCGCTATACTGCCCCACAATCATTTCAAATCCTTTCCGCTGTGTACTCTCCTCCTGAAGGAGTTTCAGAACTTCGCGTTCGTTATAAGGGATCATAATCTCTCGTATCTGTATGTTTATTTATGGTTTCAAATTCAGGTTATTCATCGCTTCTAGTAAGGACGGATCATATTTATAAATGTCCTCACAATACCTCAAATTATTATCGGTAGACAGATAAACTGTCTGATAATCTATAAATAAAGGTATATACTGTTCCAAACTATAATGTTTCAATTCACGATAAGCCGCACTGATGGGCAGCTTCTTTCCCTCTTCACTCACCGGCTTGATATCCATTGCAATACGAATACGGTCTTCCAACAATTCATCCGGCTCTTTCAACAGGAAGAACGCGAAGTCGAGTGCTTTTTGAAGACGGACGCAACCGTGGCTCACCGCACGATTATTCCGTGTAAAAGCCCACCGTGACGGAGTGTCATGCAGATATACGGAATGAGGATTGGGAAAACGGAAGATGATACGTCCCAAGGAGTTCCCTGTTTTATTGTCCTGCTTCACCGTATAAGGTACGCCACTTCCTGCATACTTCGCCCATTTAATACTGTGGGGATCTACCTGGAGTCCATTCTTATCGTATACCTTCATGCGGTTACGGGTAAAATACGTCGTATCTCTGCGGTAAGTAGGAATGATCTCTTTCCGAATTATGCTTTGAGGCACATTCCAGTAAGGATTCAGTTCCATATAATAAATCCTGCTTGACAATAGAGGAGTTTTATTCTTCACAGTCCCTACACAAATACGCATCTCCAGGATAGAGTCTGTTTCTTCGTTGACGGCTTGCAACATAAATGCCGCCACACTAGCTATCACATATTTTCGTCCTTTATCCAATGCATATTGCCAACGTGCCCGCTCCATGTTTACCAATAGGCGGTCGCGATAATAATCCGTAGTATCTGTCACTCCCCAGCCATTCACACGAACCAGCTCTTCCTGCATCTTATGATAAAGCGGGGAAGCGGGTTGCGCCCGGTGAAAAGCGGCGTTAGGATTTGCACGCAAAGAGTCGAGAGCGGCCATTGCAAACTTCACGTCACATTGTTTTAAAGGAATGTGGTCGATCGAATCATTCCATCTGCGCTCCGGAGGCAAGAATCCGAATTTCAATTGACACACATACGAAAGATAGGCGGCTGTTAACTGATACTCCACGTCTGCCAGCAGACGGTTCATCGTTTTCCCTTCACGCAGTTTCAAGGTTCGTATCTGTTGCAATTCCTCACGGATGCTATCGACAGGATACAGATTCGGATTAACTCCATGTTGTGAAATGTTTCCTAACCAGAATAACATCGAGTCTGCCACCTGTACGGCAGGTTTATCGGATATGAGAGAATCGTTCAGCCAAAAGAATTCATCCTTTTCCTGATAATGTGCCAGCAAAACCGAATCCCAGGGAGTTACCGGATTTTCGTTCAGGCCAATACGAATCATCTGATGAATGCTGTCTGCATTTATTTGATAAGCAGGATAGAACAGTTCCTGGAGGGAAGACAAAGAATCCGGTATCGGAGATTGAGGTTTCTCTTTTTTACAGGCTGCCAGGCAACCAAAGAGCAGGATGATTACTCCCCAAAGCAGTCGACTACTTTTCATAGACAGTTCCTCCATCAACGTCAATACACAAATTTTCTTTCGCTAAAATGGTTTGTGGAAAAATGGCGGACGCTTCATGAAGTAAAACAGATTCATCTTCATAACGGGCTGAAAAGTGTCCGATCACCAATTGTTTCACATTGGCGTCCAAAGCTAGTTGCGCGGCTTGTGCAGCAGTGGTATGATAAGTTTCCTTAGCGCGTGCCTGCTCGGTCTGTGCAAAGGTGGCCTCATGGAAAAGCAAATCTACATTTTTAATTTGTTCAGCAAGGGACGGACGATAGATTGTATCGGAACAATAAGCATATTTACGCGCCGGAGCCGAAGGGCGGGTTAAACGTAAATTGGGTATTACTTCTCCCTCGGGAGTTACAAAATCCGCTCCGTTCTTGATGCGGTTCAGTTCATAGACCGGGACTTTATAAAAGTCTACCATGTCTCTGATGATATGATTAGGACGCTGTTTCTCTTCAAAAAGGAAACCACAACAGGGAATTCGATGTTTTAAAGGGATTGTGGTTACAGTCACCGAACGGTCATCGTAAATGAGCATCGGTTCTTTCGTTTCGAATTCATGGAAGAACACCTTATAAGTCAAAGTCTTGCAAAAGAAAGCAAGCATCGGCGCAAACAACTCTTCCAGTCCTCTTGGAGAATGAATATGTAAATCAGCAGTTCTCCCTAATAATCCGAATGTAGAGATCAGTCCCAACAATCCGAAACAATGGTCACCATGTAGATGAGAGATGAAGATATGATTTAATCGGGAAAATTTCAGTCGCGAGCGGCGTAATTGCATCTGTGCTCCCTCGCCACAATCAATCATAAATAGTTTTTCACGCAAGTTTACGACTTGAGAGGTCGCAAAATGTCGCGTAGTAGGCAAAGCGGAACCGCATCCCAATATATGTAACTCAAATTTTTCCATGATATGCAAAGATAGGACATTTCACATTTAATCTTGCAAAGGAAAAGGAAATATTTCACCCCAGGGTTACACAGATTAATACAGATTTTGATAATTTATTTTTAGACATAAGAACAAAAGAACATAAAGGCAGCGCTTTGAAAATTATTTCTGTTGCTTATTGAACTGCTATTTTATTTTTTATTCTTTTGTTCTTATGTCTGAATTAAATTCCCTCTTATCTTCATTTCTTAAATCTGTGGTGAATAAAAAAAGCGCCCCCAAACGGGAGCGCCTTTCATTGGAAAATATTCTATTCAGATTATTTCTTTCCTTCCAACTGTTCTTTCAATGCAGCAAGAGCGTCGATATCGCCCAGCGTAGTTGAAGCAGCTTGGTTCTGGATCATCGGAGAATCTTCTCTCTTGTTGCTAGAAGATGACTTCTTAGCACCAGAAGCAGCTTTCTTTTCTGCTCTTTCTTCAGCCTTAGCTACATCTTCGAAGATACGGCTGTGAGACAGGATGATTCTCTTAGCGTCCTTGTTGAACTCGATCACTTTGAATTCAAGTTTCTCATCCAACTGAGCTTGTGAACCGTCTTCTTTTACAAGGTGTTTCGGAGTTGCGAAACCTTCTACACCGTAAGGAAGAGCTACAACAGCACCCTTATCCAACATTTCGATGATAGTACCTTCGTGTACAGAACCTACAGTAAATACAGTTTCGAATACATCCCAAGGATTTTCTTCCAACTGTTTGTGACCAAGGCTCAAACGACGGTTTTCTTTGTCGATTTCCAATACCTGAACTTCGATATCAGCACCAATCTGAGTAAATTCTGACGGGTGTTTAACCTTCTTAGTCCAAGAAAGGTCAGAGATGTGGATCAGTCCGTCAACACCTTCTTCGATTTCTACGAATACACCGAAGTTAGTGAAATTACGAACCTTAGCAGTATGCTTAGAACCTACAGGATACTTCTCTTCGATAGTTTCCCATGGATCTTGTTTCAGTTGTTTGATACCCAAAGACATCTTACGTTCTTCGCGGTCAAGTGTCAGCACAACAGCTTCTACTTCGTCGCCTACCTTCATGAAATCTTGTGCAGAACGCAGGTGTTGGCTCCAAGACATTTCTGAAACGTGGATCAAACCTTCTACGCCCGGAGCGATTTCGATGAATGCACCGTAGTCAGCCATAACAACCACTTTACCTTTCACCTTGTCACCAACCTTCAAGTCAGTATCAAGCGCATCCCATGGGTGCGGAGTCAGTTGTTTCAAGCCAAGAGCGATACGTTTCTTTTCGTCATCGAAGTCAAGGATAACAACGTTGAGTTTCTGATCCAGCTCAACCACTTCTTTCGGATCGCTAACACGTCCCCAAGAAAGGTCAGTGATGTGGATCAAACCGTCTACGCCACCAAGGTCGATGAATACACCGTAAGAGGTGATATTTTTAACAGTTCCTTCAAGAACTTGTCCTTTTTCGAGTTTACCGATAATTTCTTTCTTCTGTTGTTCCAGTTCAGCTTCGATAAGAGCCTTGTGAGATACAACAACGTTTTTGAATTCCTGGTTGATTTTAACCACTTTGAATTCCATTGTTTTGCCAACGAATACATCATAGTCACGGATCGGTTTAACGTCGATCTGAGAACCCGGCAAGAATGCTTCGATTCCGAATACGTCTACGATCATACCACCCTTTGTGCGGCACTTGATGAATCCCTTGATAATTTCTTCATTTTCCAGAGCAGCGTTAACGCGATCCCAAGAACGAGTAGCGCGGGCTTTTCTGTGTGACAGAACGAGTTGTCCTTTTTTGTCTTCCTGGTTTTCGATGTATACTTCTACAGTATCACCTACCTTCAGGTCTGGATTGTAACGGAACTCATTCAAAGGAATGATACCGTCTGATTTGTAACCGATGTTCACAACTACTTCACGCTTGTTCATTGCGATTACGGTTCCGTCAACAACCTCACGGTCGTTCACTTTGTTAAGCGTACCGTCGTAAGCTTTTTCTAGTTCTTCGTGGCTTGCGCTTGTTACAGCTTCGCCGTTTTCATAAGCATCCCAGTTGAAGTCCTCAATAGGAGCTACGTTCTTTAAGTTTTCCATTAATAAATAAATTGTTTAATACTTTAATTGAATAAGACATTATATTATCTATAAATCGGGCGCAAAGGTAGGAATATTTTCTTGATTGACAAAAGAATGGCAGAAGAAAAGAGAATTATATCCGTATTTTTTGTAATATTGCAATCTTTAATTTATACAGTTTTTGCCATGGACGAGAGATTGGACAAAGTCAAGGTGCAATGCGACTATTTACCGCTTATTAATTTTGCGATACAACAAAACGGTGCATCAATCATTCATCAGCTTTCTATTGAGAATACAACGCCTGCCCCGCTGAAGGACATTCAGGTACAAATCACGACAGAACCGACTTTCGGAAACGCTGCTCCGATAGCTGTGGCACAAATTCCGCCCAATGAATCGATATGCCTGTCGTCATTCAATCTCACTTTGTCCGCCAACTATTTCACACAGCTGACCGAACGTTTATCCGGCAATCTGAAAATTGAAATTACTTCCGAAGCAGAATCCGTATTCTGCCAAACCTACCCTATCGACATTCTGGCATACGACCAATGGGGAGGGCTTAATGTATTGCCCGAAATGCTGGCCGCTTTCATCACCCCCAATCATACAGCCATTGTGCCGATCATCAAGAGAGCCGCTTCCATCCTGGGACAATGGACTGATAATCCGTCCCTTGACGAATATCAGAGCCGCACTCCGGACCGGGTAAGGAAACAGATGGCCGCCATCTACACGGCTATCACGGAACAACAGATTATATACAGCACCATCCCCGCCAGCTTTGAGGAATATGGGCAACGTGTACGGCTAGCCGACTCCGTGATGGCACAAAAACTGGGAACCTGTCTGGATATGGCTTTGCTCTATGCTTCCTGTCTGGAAGCAATCGGGCTGAATGCACTCATTATCATCACTCAAGGGCATGCTTTTGCGGGAGCCTGGCTAGTGCCGGAAACTTTTCCGGATCCTACCATTGACGATGTTTCCCTGTTAACCAAACGGACAGCCGAAGGAATATACGACATTACTTTAGTTGAAACGACCTGCATGAACATGGGACATTCGTCCGATTTCGACGATGCAGTGAAGAAAGCGAACGGAAAGCTGACGGATGGGAACAGTTTCATTCTTGCCATAGATGTGAAAAGAGCGAGACATTCGGGCATCCGCCCCATCCCCCAACGCATTCTGCACGGGCAGGTATGGGAAGTAGAAGAAAAGGAGACCGACATTCAAAGAAGTGCCGTTCATGCCACTCCGCAAAGTATCAATCCGTATGATTTATCGGGCAACGAGACCCAGACCGTAATCACCAAACAACTGTTATGGGAAAGACGGTTGCTGGATTTAAGCCTGCGCAACAATCTGCTGAATATCCGGATTACCAAAAACACGCTCCAACTCATCCCGGCTAATCTATCCTGTCTGGAAGATGCATTGGCCGACGGAGAAGAATTCCGCATCCTTCACCGCCCTGCCGATTGGGAAAGTCCGGCGATGGACTTCGGGATTTATTCCTCCATACCGGAATCTGATCCCATGGTTGGTTTCATCAACTCGGAACTTTCACAGAAAAGGTTACGTTTCTATCTGCCCGAAAACGATTTAGGCAAGGCACTGACTCACCTATACCGCTCTTCGCGTACTTCTATCGAAGAGAATGGAGCCAACACGCTCTATCTGGCTCTCGGACTTTTGAAATGGTACGAGACACCTTCCAGCGAACGCCCCCGCTACGCTCCCATCCTGCTATTACCGGTTGAAATTATCCGTAAATCGGCAGCCAAAGGTTACGTAATCCGTTCCCGGGAAGAAGAAACGATGATGAATATCACCTTATTGGAAATGCTTCGCCAAAACTTCGGAATCACCCTATCAGGATTGGACCCGTTACCTACCGACGAAAGCGGCGTAAACGTCAAGCTGATCTATTCCATTATCCGCAACAGCATTAAGAACCAGCGTAAATGGGACGTGGAAGAGCAAGCGATTCTGGGTATCTTCTCTTTCAACAAGTTCATCATGTGGAATGATATTCACAACAATGCCAACAAACTGGTTCAGAACAAGATTGTGTCCAGCCTCATCAACGGAAAGATAGAATGGGAAGCCGCCACAGAGGAAATAGATGCAACGGATATGGACAAACAAGTGTCGCCCGCAGACATTGTATTACCCATCATCGCCGATTCTTCGCAGCTGGAAGCTATCTACGAAGCCGTACACGACAAGACTTTCATCCTGCACGGCCCTCCGGGAACAGGAAAATCGCAAACGATTACCAATATCATCGCCAACGCGCTTTACAAAGGAAAACGTGTCTTATTTGTAGCGGAAAAGATGGCTGCCCTCTCCGTTGTGCAAAACAGATTGGCAGCTATCGGGCTGGCTCCGTTCTGTCTGGAAATTCATTCCAACAAAACAAAGAAATCCGCCGTTATCTCGCAACTGAAAGAAACTACGGAAATTATCAGGCAGACACCTCCCGAAGAATTCAGAAAGGAAGCGGAACGCCTGCTGAATTTACGGGCGGAATTGAATCAATATATCGAAGCCCTGCATAAAGAATACCCGTTCGGGGTTTCATTATACGACGCCATTATTCATTATCAATCCGTGGACGTCGAATCTTGTTTTGATATTCCACAAGCTTATCTGGATACATTAGATAAAGACACATTTGCCCAATGGGAAGATGCCATCGAGCTGCTAGTCCGGACGGCCAATGCGTGTGGACATCCTTACCAGCATCCATTAACCGGTATCTCGATTACCGAATATTCATCAGCCGTTAAGGAGGGGTCCTCCCAACTGCTCACCGGATTTATCGACCTGTTGACCACCATCCGGCAGAAGCTGGATGTATTCTCCATACTTCTAAAAGATACGGATATACACCCTACACGCAAGGATTTCCAGACAATCTCCCACATCATCCGGAGAATACTCGACATTCCGGAACTGACTCCCGGATTGCTGACTTTGCCATTGCTCAACGAAACACTGAATGAATACCGGGAAGTAGTGGTTCACGGACGGAAACGGGATGAACAAAGGAAAGAGATAGAAACCGGATTCACCCAAGAAATCCTGTCCATCAACGCAAAGCAGATGTTAGCCGAATGGAACCGGGTATCCGATCAATGGTTCCTTCCCAGATATTTCGGACAACGGAAAATCAGAAAGGCAATCAACGTATATGCTTTAAAAACGATTGAAACAGAAGACATCAAACCTCTGCTCCACCGCATTATCCGGTATCAGGAAGAAGCAGAAGCCGTCCGGAAATACATCGGGCAACTTCCCTCCCTATTCGGACGCCCCGGCAAGAACGAGGATTGGAACACCATTGAGCAGATAATCGACGACATGACTTCCCTTCATTCGCATTTGTTGAACTACGCAAAAGACATTGCCAAAGTTTCGCAAATCAAGCAGAATTTGTCCGCACAACTCACTGAAGGAATTCAAACATTCAGAGACATCCATGCTCATTCTTTCAATGAACTGTATCAGCTCGCAGATACACTCACAGCCACCGAAAAGAAATTGTCCGGCATGCTGGGTATCTCGATCGAAGAACTTTATACCGATTCAGCCGACTGGATAACGATTGCCTTGTCAAAAGCCCGAACCTGGAAAGAGAACCTCGACAAGCTCAAGGACTGGTATCAGTGGCTACAAGCCTACCAAACCCTGCATAGTCTGGGAATAGGATTTATCGCGACGGAATATAAAGAAAAGAATATTCCTACCAGCCAACTTACAGACAGCTTCCGCAAGAGTTTCTATCAGGCGGCTATCCGGTATATCATTGCCAAAGAGCCGACTTTGGAATTATTCAACGGTAAGATATTCAATGATATCATTGCTAAATACAAACAAATATCCGCCAAATTCGAAGAAACGACCCAAAGAGAATTATTTGCCCGGTTGGCCTCCAACATTCCGTCTTTCACTCACGAAGCCATCCAAAGTTCCGAAGTGGGTATCCTTCAAAAGAATATCCGCAACAATGCCCGCGGCATATCTATTCGCAAGCTATTCGACCAAATTCCCACTTTGTTGTCGCGCATGTGCCCGTGTATGCTGATGAGTCCTCTTTCCGTCGCTCAATTCATCGATACGGACGCTGATAAATTTGATTTGATTGTCTTTGATGAAGCCTCACAGATGCCTACTTATGAAGCGGTGGGCGCCATTGCACGGGGTAAAAACGTCATTATCGTAGGCGACCCGAAACAAATGCCTCCTACCAGTTTCTTCTCGGTCAACACCATTGATGAAGACAACATTGAAATGGAAGATTTGGAGAGTATCCTTGACGACTGTCTCGCTCTGTCTATCCCTTCCAAATATTTATTATGGCACTACCGAAGCAAACATGAGAGCCTCATCGCTTTCAGCAACTCCGAATATTACGATAACAAACTGATGACTTTCCCCTCACCGGACAACATTGAATCGAAAGTCAGGATAGTCAACATCAACGGTTACTATGATAAAGGCAAGTCGCGCCAGAACCGGGCGGAAGCTCAAGCTGTGGTGGACGAAATAGCCAGAAGATTGAGAAGCGAGGAATTAAGAAAGAAAAGTATCGGTGTAGTCACTTTCAGCATTGTCCAACAAGCCTTGATAGAAGACTTATTATCCGACCTTTTTATCTTTTACCCCGAACTGGAAACTCTTGCGCTGGAATGCGACGAACCGTTATTTATCAAGAATCTGGAGAATGTGCAGGGAGACGAACGCGATGTTATTCTCTTCTCTGTGGGCTATGGCCCGGATGCAGAAGGGCGCGTCAGCATGAATTTCGGACCACTGAACCGGGCAGGCGGCGAAAGAAGATTGAATGTAGCCGTTTCCCGTGCCCGGTATGAGATGATTATCTATTCCACCCTAAGGTCGGATATGATCGACCTGAACCGGACTTCTTCTATTGGAGTAGCCGGACTAAAACGTTTCCTCGAATATGCGGAGAAGGGAACCCGGAGCACCATCAGCAGTGTGCCAAGACAACTGTCGGAAGCAACAGCCTCCATCGAAACGATCATTGCCGACAGACTGCGCTCATTGGGTTACACCGTGCATACAGACATTGGTTGCTCCGGATACAAAATAGACATAGGTATCGTCGACACCGAAAATACCTCTAACTATCAGTTAGGTATTATCTGCGACGGCAAAAACTACAAACGTACCAAGACCGCACGTGACCGGGAAATTGTGCAGAATAATGTATTGAAAGCACTCGGATGGGACATCTACCGGATATGGACAATGGACTGGTGGGAAAAGCCGGACGAAGTAATGGCAACTATCCAAGAGGCTATCGCCCGGAAAAAGAATTCAAAGGTCGGTTCAATGACAGCAGCCGAAATCAATTCTACTCCGACAGAAGTGGCAGCACCTGCACCGACGGCACAGATAACCAACAATGAAATTTCATTTGTACTCAAGGCATCGCCTGTTGCTCCTGAAAAGCAAGCAGCTTCCGTTCTTTCTACTCAAAACCGGATAGAACAAAAGTACAAGTTTGCAAAGATCACCCCATACAGTTATTCACCGGAAGACTTTTTCTTTACGGACAGTTACGCTATCCTCCTCTCCCAAATACGGAAGATTATGGAAAGCGAGGCGCCAATCAGTAAATCTCTGCTCTGTAAGAAAATCCTGTCCGAATGGGGAATCAGCCGCTTGGGAACACGGGTAGAGGCACAGATAGAAACAGCACTCGACACATTGAATATCTATCGCACAGAATACGAAGGACTTGTCTTCTGCTGGAACGACAAAGAGCAATGCGCTTCCTATTCAATCTATCGCCCGGTTTCCGACCGGGAAGCGACAGACATACCACCTGAAGAAATAGCCAATGCCATCCGGCAACTATTGACCGACTCCATCAGCCTGCCTGCGGCAGATTTGATAAAAGCATGCGCACAACAGTTCGGCTTTGCCCGTATGGGATCGAACATAGACGCTGCCATGCAAAGAGGTATTCGCGAAGCTGTGAAAAGGAATTACGCCAAGATAGAAAATGAACGGGTAACGATTGCCAATTAGATTAATACCCTTTCTCCAAACATTTCAAACGGTTAATAGAATCGGATACATACGCATTGTCCGGTTCTATTGACCGCCAATAACAAAGTTCTCCAATCAGCCGTTTCAGATAAACAGGATCACTCGAGCCAATCTGGCACTGATGTTCCGCCAAGCCTTTCGTCAGGATAAAATAGACATTCTTCCGGATCTCTCTCTTTCTGGCTTTAGGGATTGTCAGTTTCGCACCGGAAGAAACAGATACTCCTGTAATAATCTTCCTGCCATACTCATTGATAAAACGGGTCTTCTTATGATTCGGTTCGAATTTCTCATCACGGATGATCTGTTTGATCCGGGGAATGATTTGTTCTTTGGAGAACACATCTCCCGAAAAAGTCAGGTCGTCGGCATAGCGGGTATAAGTCAGTCCGTATTCCGCTGCCAGTGCAGCCAATTTCTTGTCCATCTCATACCCCACGATATTGCTTAACGCCGGACTTGTAGGTGCTCCCTGCGGCAAGTGCCTGTACAAGCAGCACAACACTCCCAATACTTTAGACACATTTTCCGGATAACCAATCTTCTCAAATGTCTTTTTCACCCTCCGGCTCCGTATCGAAAAGAAAAAATCATGAATATCCATTTTCAAGATATACCGTTTTCCCAGATGGGGACTGGCATTATCAACCACAGAATGACCGCTCCGGAAACCTACTGCCGCCGGATGAATCATTGTCACAGATGATAATATTCGAGAATTAATAGTGGTTTGAATAGATTGTAATTCTTTGTCAGGAGCAGAAATCATCCGATAACCTCCCTTTCTTTTTCTCATCCAGAACTCCCGGTAATGTTCGGAAACATCCCGTAGAATTTCCTTCAACCGTGCCGTTTCCACTCCCAACAAGTTGGCACACCAAACAACAGCCGATTCATCAAACTTTTGAACATACTGCGCTCTCGGAACAGTTCCCCCCAAAGCATGCCTAAGCCAGGCTCCGTGTTCCCATTTTACCTTAGTAGTCTTTTCTTCCTTACCACTGCTTGTTGCTTTCCATCTTTTATACCCCTCCTGTTTCCTGCTTGAGGAAATCATCTTATAAACCAGGAAAGCGGTGATAACAATGATCGTTATTAAAATTCCGTCCATTTTGTATATGCATATAAAAAAGAGAGAAGAGAGGATGAGTTATTACTAAAATAAATTTAGGTATTTATACCTTAGAATTTATTTTCTAGGAAAATACCTGTGCTTATGAGGCGACTACACCTCTTTGATGCTAAATTTTGCCCTCATCCTCTCTTATACAAAGATAAGTAAAATCTTTCGATAAAACAACCGGAACGAAGAAAACTATCGGTTGAACAACTCAAACGTGAACTTACAGCCTATTCCTCCGAATTTCCAATTTTCGCTGCTCACAAAAACTCCTACGTCAAAAATATGCGTACCGATGCCATATCCTACTTCCAGATAAGGTTGAAGGTGCGGCATAGAGAGGGCACTGATATAAATACGTTCATTCTGCACATAACGGGTGTACTTCATCAGATGCCGGAGAATAAGGAACGGAGCTTCGTAGGTGAAATGCCCCCGTACATAACGGCGGGAGGAATTATACCAACGTGAGTCAAGCACCTGAAATACTCCGCCGATTTCATCATTCCAACCTACGGGAAGATTATGGCGGGAGAAATTGGCAAAGTCCACAAAATACAACTCATCCTGATTGGTGAATGCTCCGAATCCGAAACGATAATAAATATTACGCATCAATCCCAACCGGATTTGATGCTGAAGGTCAAACTCTATTCTTTCATATTCACCCGTACTCTTGAACACTCCTTTAATACCTCGTTCATAATCGACCGAGAAAGTCGGGTATAAAGAATGGAGGTTAATCTTTCGCTTTCCGTTCATATAATAATAGAGTCCCGGAGTCCACTCTATCCGGATGCGGGGAGCGAAACTGATATAAGTGTTCTTGAATTTATCCATAAATTCCGGGGGCGGCATCGGATAATCGCCAGTGATTACAAAGCGGGAAGGCTCTACCGCTGTTCTTTTATGGGCCGAGAACCCCAGACCGATATCCAGTCCGTTGACTACTTCAACGGTATGACGGAAGTTAAAATACAAGTCCTTGAAATAATCGAGATGAATTAAATCGAAATTGAAGATACTGTCCGGCATAGCTTTCAGTTCGTCCAGCACTTTACTACTATAAATACGGTTACCGTTACCCACATTCAACCGGAAGAATCCCCGTTTCTGCGGCCAGTATTCAAAATCGGCATTCAATGACCAGTAGAATTCCTTACGCGTAAAGTTGTATCCGAGTTTAGGCACAATGCGAAGTAATTTATCCCCTCTGAAAAGACGGTTATAACGAAAATCCTGTCGATAAGACAAACCGTTGCTTCCACTATAACTGAATAAGAGCGGATTGATAAACGGAGAAAATCGCACACTTCCGATATTGGACAAATTGAATTTATAATCTTCTACCATCAAATCACCCATCGTTCCCCAAAAGGCCTGACTCTTGGACGGCTTTTCTACCGTTGTCGTGTCACGTCTAAGCGTATAGTCATGATATAGTTTTTTCTCACTTTCATTCAAAGGAATCGGCCGCATGATAGCAAAGGTAGAGGCGTCCGTCTTATAAGCGTTCGTATCACACTGTAAAGAGAAAGATTCCGAAAGATTATATTTTCTCTTCTCTTTCTTGCGCACCTTTTTTTCTTTCAGTTCGATGGATTTATAATCTAAAGAAGCGGTGTAATTACCATCCACCTTATTTCCGAGAAATTTGAAAAGAGCTTCTACGTCATAACGCACCGGCAGGAATTCATTTTTCTTGCCTACATCTCCCATCTGAATCCAACAGGTAAATGTTATCAGCTCCGATCTTCCCGAAAAACGAATTTCACGAACACTCCAAACGTTACTGCTGACCACCATATAGCCACCCACCAACTGATCGCTCTTAGTGCGGGGGATAAAGCGAACCCGATAATCCAGATTGTTAGGATCTCCCATCACGCTGTCTATCCGGTATTTATAATATTTCTGTCCGTTTTTGGCCAGTGGTGACAATAAGCGTTCATCATTCAATAAAGAAGAAGAGTAGATATTTACATTAAAGTACTCGAGCAATCCAGGCAATCCCCTATTTCCTCTCACAGTTCCCTGGGAAGCCTTTACTTTCTGATCGTAAATATTGGGAGCCGTATAATGAAGATCACTATATGTTTCAAGCAGATATTCGCGAACACCCTTTTGCAAACGAAACATAGAAGGTACATAACGGAGAATAAAATTCTTCTTCTGAATGTCCATCTTACCTTTTATATATAGGTTCGCGCGATAATCACTGACTATCGTTTCATACAAAGGTGCAAAAGTCATCACACGTTCTATAATGGAGTCAGCAGAGATTTCCTGATGGGTATAAGGATTCATTATATAATTATTGGCTGTCCCCTTTGGTATAAAAGAGAACAGACACAATATGCATCCTATCAATATTTTATCTCTCAATCGTCGTATCTCCTTCATTAACG